>MDTB01227619.1_pt1 | contig 20089 bp, 12 predicted proteins | sample 811161 | NCBI WGS metagenome assembly MDTB01 (sample SAMN05326650, study PRJNA326480) | marine metagenome | isolation source: seawater | place: Mediterranean Sea | collected 2009 | reverse complement strand
GCAGTTTACCGACCGCCCGGCACGAGGCCGCCTGCGCGTCGGGCTCAATGGCGCTGCTGGCGGCCATGCGCGACATTGAGGCGGGGCACTATGACGTGGCCTGCGTCGTGGGCTTGGAGCTGATGCGTAATGTCGATGGCAGAATCGGGGCCGAGTATCTGGGAGCCGCGGCGTGGCAGGGACATGAAGCCACAAGCTGCGAATTCCCTTGGCCGTTCCTGTTCGATCGCATTACCCAAGAGTATGACCATCGCTACGGGATTGCTGACGAGCCGCTGACCCGCATCGCAGAGATCAATTTTGGCAACGCCAAAAAGAACCCGCGAGCACAGACACGGGAGTGGGCCTTTGCCGCGGGCAGCTTTGGCAACGACCCCACACTCAACCCCTCTATCGAGGGCCGGGTGCGCAAACTCGATTGCGGGCAGATCACCGACGGCGCGGCCTGCGTGATTCTGGCCAGCGAGCGGTTCGCTCGGGCACACAGCCAGGATCGCGGCACGCCCCTCGCCGATATGCCGCGTATCAAAGGCTGGGGGCATCGCTCCGCACCCATTTTATTGGAGACCAAGCTGGCCGCCTCGAAAGACCACGACCTGGTATTCCCCCATGCGGCGCAAGCACTGGCCGACGCGCGCGAGCGAGCAGGGATGACAGACATTGCTGACCTCGATGGTCTGGAGACCCACGACTGCTTCACGATCACCGAGTACATGGCGATTGATCACTGCGGCCTGACCGCCCCGGGTGAGAGCTGGAAGGCGGTGGAAGAGGGTCGCATCACCCGGGACGGTGACTTTCCGATCAACCCCAGTGGCGGGCTGATTGGGCTGGGGCATCCCGTTGGCGCGACGGGGGTCCGCATGGTGCTCGATTGCGCGCGACAGGTCACCGGCAAGGCGGGTGATTATCAGATCGCCAATGCCCAAAACATGATCACCTTCAATGTGGGCGGCAGCACGACGACCTGCGCCAGCTTTGTCGTAGGCGTTGGTTCGTGAGAGATGTTTTTATCTACGATGCCATACGCAGCGCGCGAACCCGGGCCAAAGCCAATGGCGGACTGCACGCTTTAACACCACCGGAGTTACTGAAGCCGCTATATCAGGCACTGGCACAGCGTAACCAACTGGACCCCGCACTCGTGTCGGAGGTCATCCTAGGCTGCGTCACCCAACACGGTGAGCAAGCCGGCAATATCGCCAAGACCTCTGCGCTGTTTGCCGGCTGGCCAGAATCTGTGTCCGGGCTCACGGTGCACCGCTTCTGCTCATCCAGTATCGATGCCATTGCGCTGGCAGGACTCAAGGTGGCAACCGGACAGACTCCGGCTATTGTCGCCGGTGGCGTCGAAATGATGTCCCGTGTGCCGATGCTGTCTGACGCAGCGCGGGTATTCAGTGACCCCGCATATGCCATCCGCCATCAGATGTTGTTGATGGGCAGCGGTGCCGACCTGATCGCCACGCGCATTGGTGCCAGTCGGGAGGATTGCGATGCGGTGGCACTAGAGAGCCAGAAACGTGCCGCAAGGGCGCAACTCGAGGGAAGATTCCACTCAATCATCCCTATCAAAACACCCCAAGGGATGATCAATGAAGACGAATGTGTTCGCGCGGACATAACGGCTACCGATTTGGCCAACTTACCCGCCGCATTCGCAGAACTCGGCGACGCTGGAGCTGATTTCATACAGCTACAAAAGTTTCCTGAGCTTAAAGCTATTGAGCACGTGCACACGGCCGGAAACTCACCTGCTATGTGCGATGCCGCGGCATTGATTTTGATCGGGGATAGGGCATTTGGACAGGCACTGGGTATTGCGCCCAGGGCGCGGCTAGTCGCCAGCGCGGCGGCATCGGGTGAACCACTTGAGGTCGTAGGTGGTTGCATCACTGCGGTCGAAGCACTTTTGGCTGGTCAAAAAATTACCGCTAAAGCAATCGATTTGTTTGAAATCCACGAAGCCTTCGCTGCAACGGTTGTGAAGACCCGCCTAGTACTGGGGCTCGACAATTCAAGATTGAACGTAAACGGCGGCGTAATTGCTCTTGGCCACCCAATGGGAGCCACAGGGGCCATCATGGCCGGCACACTAATCGACGAGTTATACCGCCAACAATTGAAAAACGGCATCGTAGCAGCCAGCGGCGCTGCCGGTAGCGGCAGCGCAATAATGCTTGAACACTGTTAATGGGCGAGAAACGACACCAAAAATGTAAGTGACGGTCTCTGGTATCGGCGTGCGCGTGGCCAACAGGAGATTTGCGGTACTCGATTAGTGATCCCCAAGCTCGTCCCTGAAGTTTCAAATATGGGCCAACGCATGCCTCTCCGCGCAGCGTCCAAATGCGCTGAGCCAAACGAATGAATCAAACAACCAACTTAATCAATTTTGATAGAGCCCCACGGAGTAACACGGTTCGTAACGCTAACGCAGCGAAGTCTATAGGAGCCTCAGTAACCCGTGAGTAGGCCTGCGACTCAAAGCCCATTGATTGTCTCGACACCTAGAGCCATCTTATCTTCGTTGCGAGCCACGAAATTATTATTGAGAAAGCCCGCACGTATACTATTCCTATCTGCAGTCGGCTAATGTGTGCGACCCAGCACTTCACCGATGCTGCGTGTTTTAGTGTTAAGAGGTGGGGACAATGGAGGTAGCCGCATGAATGAGCCACATCCCATATGGTTAAAGACAGAGCGCCCAGAAGATTCAAATGTTGTTTTGACGCATTTACTACATAAACACGCAGTCAACACACCCGACAAAACCTTCTGCAATTTTGAAGATGGCTCGAGGTGGTCCTATCAAGATGCGCTTGCCTTCACTCAAGAAACCGCCCACGTTCTAAAAACGCTTGGGATTATGCAGGGTGATCTAGTTCTGGTTTGGTTGCCCAACAGTGAGGCTATGCTTCGCTGTTGGTTTGCGCTAAATTATTTAGGTGCAGTGTTTGTGCCGATTAACTTAGATTATCGCGGTAATCTGCTACAGCACGTGATTACTGAGTCCGAATCCCGCCACATTATTGTTCACCCCCAGCTCCTAGAGCGCCTGCGCCCTCTCAATACGAATGGATTGAATATTGTGGTTGTGGGAGAGGCCCTCGATAGCGAACCGCCTTTAGAGCACCTTGTCGAGACCGACTTGCGCTCCAAGTGTAGTGTCAAAGAACCAGCGAACGTCCACCTGTGGGATACCCAGATGGTGATTTTCACCTCGGGCACCACAGGGCCGTCAAAGGGTGTGCTGTGTCCCTATTTACACATACACACTATGGGTCAGGGTTGCTATGGCTACATGACCGAGGAAGACTGCATGCAAGTCGATTTACCTATGTTCCATGTAGGCGGCGTATCACCGGTTATAGCCACCCTGACAGCAGGCGCCACAATGGTTCTTTTTAATGGCTTCAGCACTTCAGCTTTTTGGGATCGCATTAGTAAGTACCGCGTGACCACCATAGCTGGCTTAATTGGATCGATGGCTGCCTTTTTGGCAAATTCGCCAAAACGAGAGAACGAGCGCAACCACACGTTAAGAATGGTCACTCTAATACTTACGCCCCAGGCCATCGAAGTCGCGGAGCGCTTCGGATTCGACTATTGCTCAGGATTCAATATGAGCGAGCTAGCCACACCGCTGCTCGCAGAGTTAAACGCCAAAGTGCCCGGGTCATGCGGAAAGCCTCGGACGGGTGTTGAGTGTCGCGTGGTGGACGAGCACGATTATGAATGTGCGAGGAATACAGTAGGTGAGCTAGTGGTGAGAACTGATCAACCATGGGAGGTCAGTTCAGGATATTTAAATCGGCCAGGTGCAACGGCCAATGCTTGGCGAAACGGTTGGTTTCACACCGGTGATTTAGTGAGACAAGACGAGGCAGGTAACTTTTTTTTCGTGGATCGCCTGAAGGACGCTATTCGTCGACGGGGAGAGAATATCTCCTCGCTGGAGATTGAGGGTGAAGTAATTACTCATCCAGGGGTAGCTGACGCTGCCGCCGTAGGCATACCCAGTGAGCTCGGTGATGAGGAGGTTTTCTTGGCAGTTGTCTCAAAGGCAAATGTGAGGCTCGCAGAAGTCGAACTGATGGAATATTTGATCCCACGAGTCCCCCACTTTATGGTGCCACGTTACATTCAATTTTTTGATGCTCTGCCCCGCACGCCTACTAATAAAGTCCAAAAGTATGTCCTCAAAAAAGAAGGTGTTGGTCCCAACACATGGGATCGGGAGAGGCACGGATATGTCTTGAAAAAAACACGACTGTCTTGATGGGGCTCATCAGGCCACAGCAAATTGGTCAATGCATTGTAGTTGCATCACCATGTCGGAGATCGTCTCGAGTTAATTGTGTAGCCAACTCGTCGACTTGGTCATCTACAATCACCACACCATAAACCGACAGAGCAGCGCCCGCTGTGATACGACCGTTACGGAGATCCTCCAGCACTGACGAGGGTTTCCTTTCTAGCGGAGAACCATAGCCCCCGCTACCAGTAGTCCAATAGCGCAATGTCTCTCCGGCACGAAAGGAGAATTGTGTTTTCGCAGGGAGCTTGCGAACCTTGTCGTCACTGACTTGATGTTCAGCACGAGATACCGGAGCCGCGTGCCCCCCCATTATGCCCCAAGGTTGGAAGCGCGTGCGCTCTCTGCGCAACATGATATTGCAGTCTCCCTGCGTCCATTCCACTTCAGCGTAAAAGCCCAAGCCGCCACGATATTCCCCCGCACCGCCGGAGTTAGGCCACAGGGCCATCTCTTTGAACAGCATCGGAAACCGAGCCTCGCCCAACTCCAACGCATCGATAGTGCCATTGACGCACCCATGAGAACTTACGTCGATTCCATCCTTATTAGAGCGCGCTCCGTGCCCACCCGTTACCGGACCGCCGAGTTGTCCGATCATTGGTTCTGTTGTGCCTGGATAGTAACCCGCTACGCTGACCATCGTGTATTGCCCACTGTTTGCAGCAATCATGCGTTTAGGAACGGCCTGTGCCATTACGCCTAGCACAACGTCTTCCACTCTGAATAAGGAGACTGCGCGCGAAGCTACTGGGGCCGGGTAGGTACAGTTGACTATCGTCCCTTCCGGCGCGCGAATCCTCACGGGCTTAAAGCAACCGTCGTTGTTGGGAACACGATCACCAGTCAGCGTTCGAACTGCGTAGTAGACTATAGCCTTCGTCGATGACATAACGTTGTTGATCGCTGCTCGTGTTTGGGGGTCCGTGCCAGCGAAATCAAAATCGAGCTCGTCACCGGAGACGGTCATTGTTACAGCAATAGTTATGGGGTCTGATGCAGGATCGATAGCATCATCGTCTAATTTATCTGAAAATTTATAAACTCCATCCGGCATTTTTTCAATTTCACATCGGGTGATGCGTTCAGCGTAGTCCATTAAAGCTCGAGTAGCCGCATTCACTACGGGTACGGAGTGAGCGGCGAAGAGCTCACTCAGGCGCTTAACGCCCGTATGGCAAGCAGCAATTTGTGCACTGAGGTCACCGCGCATGCTTTTTGGAGTGCGACTACCGGCCATTATGACGCTCATTATTGCCGTGTTTGTCACACCTCCTGCCGCCAAACGAATGAGGGGAAGCCGCAACCCCTCAGCATGGAGGTCGCGAGCTAGAACACTCACACTCGCGGGCATTAGCCCACCAATGTCGCGATGATGCGCCATTGTAGAGACATAACCCACCAACTCGCCGTTACTAAAGACCGGCGCCGCGACGGCGATATCAGGCATATGAGTACCGCCATTATAAGGGTCGTTAGTAATGTAGAGGTCACCCGCTTGAGCTTCATGCTCTGGAAATTGCTCGGCAAATTTCAAACCGAGCTCTATCAAAACCCCTAGGTGGATTGGCATGGCGGAAGCCTGCGCAATGGTGCGCCCACCTTTATCGTGCAAGGCACAGGTAGCATCTCGCGCTTCACAGATCAGAGGCGAATGGGCAGTTTTCACTAATGTGGTTTGCATTTCTTCAGTAACGGAATCCAACCAACCCCGCACCACTTCCGTCGTTACAGGATCAGCTGTTGGTATAGTCATACGTTGGTTTCCTTTTGGAGTAGTAGCACGGTTTTTTCTTATTTTTACTGGGCTTCTTGCTCTTCAACATCACCTGTATCATCTAACAAGGGCGCAGAAACCGGGTTGTAGTGGAAGTCGCCGTAACCCTTCCATGCCAAGTGATATTGCACAGGAATACGCACTTTTTCCGTCTGCTCTAGCGCTATCGCTGCACGAATTGGCCAGTTCGGGTCGCGCAGCATCTCGCGCGCTAGCATGATGATGTCTGCTTGATCATTGCAAAGAATAGATTCGGCATGTGATGGGTCAGTGATAAGGCCAACCGTGGAAACCGGGAGTCCAGACTCTTTCTTGATGTACGCTGCTCCCTCCACCTGATACCCTGGATAGAGTGGTATCACGGCGTTTTTACTTTGGGTTTCTTTAGTGGATTCTCGAAGCTCTTGCATAAGCGCCACGGTGTATGGCGAGTTGCCGCCGGAGCTAACATCAATAAAATCAACTCCATCAGACTTCAGACCCACTGCAAGTCGCGCTGCTTCGGCGAGCGTCCAACCTCCCTCTGTCCAGTCTGTATAAGATAACCTAAAGGCCAACACGATGTTGTCTGGGATGATGGAACGGATCGCCCGTGCTATTTCCCGACTGAACTTGACTCTATTTTCAAACCCACCGCCGTAACTATCCTTTCGAATATTTGACAACGGCGAATAAAAAGCGTGCGGTAAGTAGCCGTGGGCCGCGTGCACCTCTATCCAACGAAAGCCCGCTGTAACGGCTCTTTCAGCCGCAGATTGAAAGGCATCGATTACTCGAGAGATATCTCGTACGGTCATTTCCGTCGGTATCGGGGACTCTGCATCAAAAGGTATGGTACTGGGACCAAGTACCTTCCATGCACCTTCCTCAGTTTTCAAATGTTCCAGTGGTCGAATGCCATTCCTATCGTATGGTGGGCGATAACTAGACTTTCGTCCGCCGTGTGCTAGCTGGATTGCTGGTACTGCACCTTCTGATTCAATGAAGGTTGCTATTCGCCTCAGCATGGGAACGTGTGCGTCGCTCCACAAACCTAGGTCAAAAATACTGATGCGGCCTTGAGGCTCTACCGCAGTAGCTTCGGTAACCACTAAACCTGCCCCACCACTAGCGCGACTGCCTAAATGGACAAGATGCCAGTCACTCGCAAACCCGTCGACCGAACTTGTCTGAACCATAGGTGAGACCGCTATTCGGTTTCGAAGGGTAAGATCACGAATAGTTAGCGGCTCGAAAAGTGCGGCCATGGTCGCAGCTACTTACTCGCGAGTTGCCTTTCTACAGTTGCCAGATCGAAGTAATCGCGCCAATGCGTGATTAAGTTGTCTTTTACCTCGAAGGCAGACATAAAGCGAACTGACACAGCGGTGCCGCTACGGACGTAATTTTCCACGGCTTCAATGAAAACGAGTTCGCCAGATTCCATTACGTTCAAGATATCGTATTGCTTCTCGGACATGCCTGCACCGTAGCGTGCTAGGAAGTCACGAACGTGTTTCCGCCCTTCTATAGGTTCCATTGGAACGTTGTCCCAAATCACGTCATCAGCACATAGCGTCAGAGCGCCGTCAATATCGTCTCGACACCAAAAATCAAAGAATTGCTTCACGATTTCTTGTTTCAAGTACTCTCCTCCACCGCACGCACTGATGACTTTCTACCGGCACACGCTTAGTCAGCCGTTACCAATTAACCACCATCATTGACCTAATATTACACCCCTTGTAGTGTTAGTCTACTAATGCAAGTAACAAATGGATGCAATCAGCCTTTCGGGAGCCGCTGATGGAGCTCGCAGCACTAAAGAAACTTGCGCTTTTTTACGCGCGATTTACGCCAAGCTATAGCAAAATTGGTTACTTTGCTCGCGGCCTATTTATCCGACAGTATGCTCGTGAATACGCGAATCAAACTTGGCTAGTAACAGGAGCATCCGGCGGCATAGGGGCCGCCATTGTAAAAGAGGGCGCTCTGGGTGGCGCAAATGTAATTGCAGTTGCGCGGAATGAGGAAAAACTCATAGACCTAAAACGCAACATGGGAACCCTCGCCGATAGAGTTGATTATGTTGTAGCCGATATGTCGACGGTGGCGGGCGTCAAGGCGCTGACATCAGAGCTGCGGACCACTACAACTCAGTATGATGTTCTATTTAACAACGTGGGTGTGCTTTTCAACGAGATACAGATAAATCCAGAAGGCAAAGAAACCACTTTCGTAACGAACCTGCTAAGCCATTATCACCTAACAGAGAACCTTGTTTCAGCTAACTATTTAAAGCGCGGTGCAGCCGTTATCAATATGACATCAGGAGGGATGTACAACGCACCATTGGGCTTGGGCAATCTGCATATCACTGACCCCGACAAGTATGAGGGTAAAGCGGTATACGGTGCTCAAAAGCGGGCACAAGTAGTACTGACGAGTCATTGGAACCAGAAATTTGATGACAAGGACGTGGCGTTCTACGTTATGCATCCAGGCTGGGCCAAGACTGACGGTGTGAAAAGCGCACTGCCCACTTTTTACAAGCTACAAAATATTATTCTTCGCTCACCGTATCAGGGAGCAGAGACTGCGTTTTGGCTGGCCACCACAAGACCAGAGGTGTCTGAAAACCCCGACCATGGTGTTTGGTTTGACCACAAGTTACGTCCAGCCCACATATTTGAAGCCACCGTGAGGCCAACATGCTCCGTGGAGAATTTGGTTGATTTTCTCGAGCGAGAGACGGGGTCAATGGGATAGAACTTCTCTATGTTGAATTTTGACTGCGCAATGGCTACACACCACCAGTGGACGCAGCTTTGCGCCACACCTGTGTCGTACTTCAAGAGTGGGGGGTGAAGCTTCCGCTACCCATCGCTCTCCCCATTGATGCAATAACATAGCGATTCCAAATAGGTCCCGCCCCTTGAAAGTGAGCTTATAGATTGGGTGGTTGGACATCGGGTTGCCGACCTCGCGCGAGAGAATACCGTACTCAGCGAGCAGCTTCAGTCGGTTAGCGAGAATATTCGTAGAAATGTTTAAAGCCCGCACGATCTCATCAAAGCGCCTTTCGCGAAACCATAGTGTTGAAACGATAAGGCCTGTCCACTTGTCTCCCAATACTTCTATAGAATGAAACCCCGTTTCTTCTTTTAGCGGCATCGCGGGTCCACTACGCCTTCTATTATCGAGTGTTATCGGTGGCGTATTAGCGTGCCGTTGCAGCGTGCAGAGCTCAAATGTGCAATGTTTGCTACGGACCTCCTGCCCACAGTCGCTGCACACCACCAGTGGCTCGAACGTATGGCCGCAAACAGAATGAGTAAGCGCACTGGGTAATGTGCTGGCGCCCTGTCCCCAACGGCATTCCCACTTCCAAAACAACAGAGCGGTTGGGTACAGGTTGAGACCTTTATCGGTAAGCCCATATTCGTGTATGGACTTTTGTGAGCGATGTGGATTTTTATAAACTAAACCAATGGAAACCATATGACTCAAACGTGAACTAAGTGTGCCACGGGTTGTTTGAGTCCTATTCCTCAATTCATCGAATCGTTTGGCACCAGTGAAAAGATTTTGAAGGATGCGCAGGGTCCATCTATCACCCAACAGGCCAAACGCATATGCAAAAGGGGAATGAAGGGTCGCCTCGAAATCAAACGCAACGAAGCTATTATCTATTGGTTGAGTAAGCATGCGCCCTCATTGTTACTCCAACTCGAACTCATACGTCTCTAGGATATCGCGTTGGCGGATGCAGTCTGGGCCACTTCAATAACAATGTTGCCAAACCTGTCGACATTAGCGCGGTGCTCAGGGTATATCATAGTCGTCGTATCTGACTGTTCAATGATAGCGGGCCCAATAATCTCCCCCGCCTGCCGCAGGCTCTCTCTCTGATAAACTCTTACCTCTTCGTAACCCTGCTCAAGCGACAAACAAATAGATCGAGTGGCCGTATCCGGAACCCCCGAGCGTTTTAGGTCTCTACGATCCCTAGCAGGATCAGGCTCCCTTTTGTGTACGCTACGTAGCGCTACAAATTCCACAGGCGCATCAGGATCGCAATGGCTGTAGGTTTCATTGTGAACATCGTGAAACATAAGAATGGCTTGCGCAACGGAGTCTTCTGACAGGAGATCGCCGAGGGATACCTCTAACTGATGAGACTGCCCCACGTAGCGCATTTCTGCTAGATATTCATTCTGCACGTCTTGTGCTAGCACACCGTCCATGGCCATTTTTTTGCCGCAAATATGGTCCATTTCTTTAAATGTGCTTCTGATTCGAGCGAAAGTTACTTCGTCTGCAGGTGTCTCAAAACTCGCTAATGCTTCATGCTGAATGGGCGCAAGCATTAAGCCCATAGCTGATAGCACCCCGGGGGTAGAGGGAATGAGAATTTTTCTTATGTTCGCGTTCTCGGCCAACATCCCACCTTGGAGAGGTCCCGCACCCCCGAAGGGAATCAACACAAAGTCCCTAGGATCATGCCCGCGCTTGACGGAGACCAGGCGTAGCGTTTGTGCCATATTGGAATTAACGATGGCGTGAATACCCAAGGCCGCTTCTTCTATGCTCATGTTGAGCGGCGAGGCAATTTTTTCTTCTATGGCCTTGCGACTCCTCTCCACATCGATATCCAGACCGCCAGCGAATGTAGCTGGGTTCAGGTAGCCCAGAACTAAGCTAGCATCGGTAACCGTGGGGTATTCCCCGCCACGTCCGTAACACGCGGGACCAGGATTCGCACCAGCACTCTCCGGACCAACTTTGAGGGCGCCTCCTTTATCAACATAGGCGATGGAGCTGCCACCGGCTCCAATGGTGCGGACATCAATCATCGGGATATTGAGCGGATAATCCTCGAATGACCCTTCACTAGTCACTAGAGCATGTCCTGCACGTATCAGCGCTACATCTGTGCTGGTTCCACCCATATCTAAACTAATACAATTAGGGAAGCCCGCCTCAGCTCCAACACTTGCTGCGCCGATAACACCCGCCGCCAACCCAGATAATACGGTTCCTACAGGCCGCCGAATAACATTTTCTACCCCTCCCACGCCCCCGTGTGACTGCATGACATGAAGTGGCGACTCAACGCCCTCGGCTCGCAATTGGGTGACTAATTCATTCAGGTAGTCAGTTACTACAGGTTTAACGTACCCATCGAATCCTGCTACCACCAAACGCCGATATTCTCGTCGTCGCGGTAGCACTTCGCTGGAGAGTGTTACGGGGATTTTTGGGTATAGCTCTTGCAAAATCTCCCGGGCTCTTTGTTCATGGATGGGATTCGCATATGAGTGCAAGAAACACACTACAAATACTTCTACGTTATGAACTTCAACTAATCTGGATGCTGTTTGTTTAAGTTGCGCTTCGTCTAGAGGCGTCACCACCTGCCCTCTGAAATCCATCCGTTCGACCACTTCCAGGCTCTGCCGACGCGGCGCTAAAAACAAGGGCTCTACTGGATCCATGTCCAGGTCATACATCTTCGGGCGCCAGCCAATGCCGATATAAAGCACATCGCGACAGCCCTCAGTCATGAGGAACCCAAGGTTTGCGCCGCTTTCGGTGATGATGCAGTTGGTGGCTACGGTTGTGCCGTGCACGACCCTGTCAATTTCGGAAGCCCTCCGCCCGGCTAAAGATACGGCCTCTCTTAGGCCGCGCATGAATCCCTCGCCAAAGTTTGGGGGTGTAGACGGGACTTTATGAACGACGAAGTTGTCGTGGGCATCGTCTTTCACAAATACGTCAGTGAACGTGCCGCCAACATCTATGCCAACTGTTAACATCTGCCCTACCTCTTGGTTTTTGTACCGCCCTTGTGCGTTTTCTTCAGATTTTACTTGTTGTCACTGATGGTTTACGAGCTTGCATTATTGGATTCGAGTTGAAACTTGCGCCGGCGTTTCATAAACGCTTCGCACGAGGTTGATTTTTAATCAGACGTTCATACTTGCACAAATAGACTGCCATTGCTACGCTCGAGCGGAGAGCGCAACTCAGAGGAAAAAGGGAGATCCCAAGTGGCAAAAGTAGCAACAAAAAAAACAGGCTTGGCTTTCATTACTGCAATGGCAGCTATCTTTGCAACAGCGACAAATGCTCAAATAGAGGAGGTATTTGTTACCGCCACAAAGCGTGCTGAGAGTGCGCAGTCAGTCGGCATGGCTATTGACGCTTACTCTTCTGAAAAAATGGCTGAGTTCGGATGGACCGACATCACGCAGGTAGCATCTCAGTCTCCGAACCTAGATATCAAATACGCTTGGGGTAACTCGATGCCCATCTACACCATCCGCGGTGTGGGCATGAACAGCTTTCAAGCTAGTGACACGCCCAGCGTGGGTTTGTTTATCGACGAAATATTCCAAACGTCCATCGCGACAATGGGGGCGCAACTGTTCGATATGGAACGAGTCGAGGTGCTCAAAGGACCACAGGGCGCATTATTCGGTAGAAACACTAACGGAGGTGCGGTTTCTTACTTTTCGAAACGGCCAACGCAGGATACACATGGTTTTTTGCGAGCGGATATAGGCAGATTCAATCGAGTAGAACTTGAAGGAGGTTTCGGTGGCGCTCTGACAGATACTCTCTCAGGCAGAGTTAGTTTTATGTCAGTACAACAAGGCGATGGTTGGATCTATAGCCGGACATCCGGGGACGACATTGGTGAGGTTGACCTCAACTCAGTGCGCGTGCAGCTCTTGTGGGAGCCGAGCGAGCAGACCAGCGCCAATCTAAAAGTATTTGCCAGCAGAGACAGGTCACAGCCAGTTTATTTTGAGCACATCGGTTTTTGGCAACCGGGATCCCCTGGCGTGTTCTGCAGTTCCTTCGCTTCCGGGGGCAAACCAGATCCTCGCGAGTGTGTAGACGTGCTTGGTTACTCTGATACTGACAATGATCCCTATGCAGGCGATTTCACCGATCGCCCTGACACTCCAATCAATGCGGATGCGGAGCTAGAGAATGACAATATTGGTTTTACGCTGTCTGTAGATCACTCCTTTGAGAACATTGACTTAACATCGTTAACAAGCTACCAATCGTACGATCGTTATCAACCAAAGGAGAGCGATGGTAATCCAGGACTTTTTGTAGACTTCTTGTTCGCTAGCGACATCACAGCGTTTTCTCAAGAGTTGCGATTGTCCTCGAATAATGACAGCGGTTTCAACTGGATCGCAGGCGTTGTCTACGCATCAGACGATGTTGAGGAGAGTCCGCCGCGTATTGGGTATCTGGATGACTTTATCGGCCTTCGAGCGAGACTTGTTTATGACCAAGAGCGAGACTCCTCCTCTGTATATGCGCAGGGTGATTGGGAAGTAAGCGATTCGCTTACCGTTACAGCAGGACTTCGGTATATAAAAGAGAGCTTAGACTTCTCGAAGGAAATTGCCTTCTTGTTTCCACCAAACTTTGGTCTGGAGCCCCGCTTGATTCTAGCCACAGTTCCGGACCCAGATCTGGGCGTTGATGGCAAGCTTGATAGTGAAGACATCACTTGGCGGCTACAAGCAGACTATCAATTGACTGAAGATGTCCTGGTGTATGCCAGCGCCTCAACCGGGTTCAAAGGAGGTGGCTTCAATGGCGGGTTGGCAACCAACCCACGACTTTCGATCCCATTTGAACCCGAGGAAGTTTTAGCGTTTGAGGTTGGATTTAAGAGTATGCTCTTAGGCAAGTCGCTGCGTTTAAATGGTGCCGCTTTCCTCTACGACTATGAAGGCTTACAGGCGGCCACACCAAAGGTTGATGAAGTGCTGGGCACACCACTGAATTTCTTAACGAACCTCGAGGCAGCTGATGTGTCGGGTCTAGAATTAGATGTCGAATGGATGCCAACGAACAGCCTGACGTTGGGCCTCGGGGTAGGCTATTTAGACACTGAGAATAATGATCCGGGCGCGAACTTCGATGGACCGTTTGGGAATGCCCCGCGACAATTACCAAATGCTCCGGAACTGAACATCAACGCAAGCGTGCAATATGATATGCCGTTATCGGGCGGTTCGACTTTGCGATTCTTCACAGATTACGTTTATCAAGATGCGCATTACAAAGAAATTGTGAATAACCTTGAGGTTGAATCTCAGGCTCTCTGGAATGCTCGCGTCTCCTGGGTGTCCGCAGACGGCAATTGGACGGCATCTCTATGGGGAAAAAACCTCTCGGATGAGGTTTTCCGCGTAGACACGCTAACTGACCCCATCGGCTCAGGATGGGGCGTCTACGTTAACGGCATGCCCAGAACTTACGGCGTGAGCGTACGACGAAGCTGGGGTAACTAGAAAATTAAACCCGCTCTTGGCCCCTGCTCCAGCGTTGGGCAGGGGTAGGGCGTTGCAGCCCATCCACTGTAAATTCACATTTTGCCAAGGCCAAATGTGGTGTTGAATGCACCTGAGGCTGGCATGCGATAGATTCTACCGCAAAGATCAAACCATACTTTTGTTGAAGTAACTTAGTTCAATGAGCACTAGCATTGAGAAATTCCTCCTTCCCTTAAGTTAGGACAGCCAAGATCTAGGTCTTTTACCCTTAAAAGATGCAGCACTCTGTCATCGTTCAAGGAGGCACCTTTCGATACCAGCAACTTTAACCCAACCTCTGAAAGGTGCTTTTACTGGGCCGCCTCAAAAGCATGTTTCTCACGTTTTATCTTTTTCGTGCGACAAAAAAGTCGGCATCGATAGGACTCGGCCCAACGGGCTGGTTTCCACGGTCTCCTGGGCAGTACCGGTTTGTCGGAAGGCCTCTGCAAATGTTCATTCGCGGTGGGACTTTGCTTTATTATTTGCGAATTCAGGATATTCATGGCCCTAACAGTTACAAACTACAAAGCCCGGTGCTTCTATCGTCAATCCTTGACTGCGGCGGATCAGGGAACCGAATAGCCTACTTTTTTAACCTCTACCGTGAGATCGCAACCTAGTGGAAGCGAATAACGCAGCGGGAAAGCATGATTCCAATCCGCCCGCAGTTGCGGGGGGGTGGTATCTGGTGCTTGTTCTGATGCTTGCGTACATAGTGTCGTTTGTTGATAGACAAGTGATTAGCCTGCTTGTGGAACCGATAAAACGAGATCTTGCGATTAATGACACTCAAATAAGTCTTTTGATGGGATTAGCCTTCGCAATCTTTTACGTCGCTATGGGCGTTCCGATAGCACGCTTATCAGACTATAGAAACAGAAAAAAAATTATCGCCACTGGCATTTTTGTTTGGAGTATAGCGACCGCTTTTTGCGGCGTAGCTAGCAGCTTCAAACATTTGTTCTTGGCACGTGTTGGCGTTGGTGTAGGTGAAGCAACGCTTACCCCGGCTGCATATTCGATGATCGCCGACACTTTTCCAGAACACAAACTTGCTCGCGCCATCGCTGTTTATTCAATGGGTGCTTTTTTAGGGGCCGGCATAGCAGGTTTATTTGGTGGCTGGGCCGTTCAAGCGATCTCAGCTTGGCCGGCGTCAGAGTGGCCATTGATTAGAAACTTACACCCATGGCAACTGACCTTTATCTTGGTAAGCGTCCCTGGGATTGCACTGGTCGCCTTGATCATGACCACAATACAAGAGCCAAGACGTAAAGACTTGTGCCGCGAGGCTGGCGGTAGTGCCATACCAATGCTCGAAGTAATAGCTTTTATGCGGCTTAACAGGCGCACATTTGGTGCCATTTTCACTGCGTATGCATTTGGTGGTATAGCGTTTTACGGGTTTATGTCGTGGATACCCGAATTCATTCGGAGGACCCACGGCTGGAGCATCGGTGACGCTGGCATGTTGTTCGGCGGAATTTTCGCAGTTTTTGGTAGCGCAGGGGTGCTATCGGGTGGCTGGTTTTGCGACTGGTTGAGTCAGCGAGGGCATCAAGATGCTGCCATAAAGTGTGCTGCTATCTTCTTTTCACTTGCGCTCCCCCTGATGGTTGCCATGCCTCTTATGCCGTCAATGCAGTTAACTATCCCCGCACTGGCACTAATGTCGTTTGCTCTCGCTTCTCAACAAGCCATGTCACCTGTCGCAATACAACTTGTTACGCCCAATGAGATGAGAGCACAAGTTACTGCGATTTTTTTTGTCGTGGCGACTTTCCCTGCCATTGCTTTCGGCGCGACGTCTGTTGCGTTGCTGACTGACTATGTATTTCAAAATGACTCTATGATCAGATATTCGCTAGCACTAGTTGGGCTTATTGCAATGTCACTTGCGGCTGTGAGCTTGATATTTGGTATTTCAGCATACCGAGAAAGTGTAGTGCGCGCGCTAGCGTGGCGCCTATAGCGAATCCACACTCAAATCTTTTATTACTACCCCATAAGCCTCAAGGCCTGATCGCAAAAATAAAGCGCCGATAGGAAGCAGACAAGCGCTCACGATGGCCAGGCAAATGTTTATGGACGCCTCATCTCGAAAGAAATAATCTGCGATGATCGCAACAGATGCGGGCCCTATGGTGTAGCCCGAGAGAACGGCAATAAACATAAAAATAGCAGTGACCTGAGCTCGCATGCGATTGGGTGCGACTAATTGCAAAATAGTGGCCGTCAGCCCCTGTGGGAACGACAACGCGAAGGTCAGCATTGCGAGAAGTACAATAGCGACAGTGCTATTGGTAACTACTGGGGCCAAAACTGCTACGGGTATCATGCACAAAGTGCCGTGGTATGCCGCGCGCATCTCAGCGTCTTGACGCCCTTTACGCCTCAAAAACTCCGTATACCAAGCTCCGGCATATGGCCCCGAGGTTCCAAACACTAACAGCAGTGTTCCGTAAATAAAGCCGGCATCAGCAATATCATAAGCATGTGTTCTTCTTAAGAACTCTGGCACCCAGACCATAAATGCACTCACAACCACCCCAACACACATAAATCCGCCGAAGTGAGCGACAATAATGCGTCTATGACCCCCTAAAAAGCAGATGATTTCCGAGAGCGGTTGATGCGACTTCAAAACCACGTTGTTGTCTGTCACCGTCTCGCTCTTACGGTCGGGCTCTCTCACCGTAGCCATTAAAGCTAGGACGACAACCCCTGGTAAGGCGACGGCAAAAAAGGTCAATTGCCAACTTGCCACCGTACCCAAAAAGGGTAACGAGACACTTTTTGTCGCGTTAACGAACGAAACCACCGTGCTACCGGCTAGCAAAGCAAGGCCCGCACCACCATACAGTCCCATGGCATAAACACTAATCGCTTTCGCTAATTTGTGCGTCGGAAAGTAGTCCGCCATCATGGAGTAAGCGGCAGGTGACAGCGCCGCCTCTCCTACGCCAACACCGATTCGCATCAGGAACAGTTGCCAATAGGTTTTGCTGAAGCCGCATGCCGCCGTCATGACGCTCCAAAGAGCGACTCCAATGGATATTATTGCAGTGCGCTTTGATCGGTCCGCCAGTCTAGCTATTGGTATACCCAAAACAGAATAAAAAATAGCGAACGCGAAACCCGCCAAAAGGCTAATTTGAGTGTCGCTAATTTGCAGATCATTTTTGATTGGCTCGACCAGCAAGCTGAGGATAGACCTATCGATAAAGGCTACCGTGTAGGCGAGCAAGAGCACTGCAACTACATACCAAGAATATGCCGGGCTAAATTCTTTAGATACGTTCGAGGCCATGTGTTCCTAACCACAAAGCCGACGTTTACGTAGTTCAGCAGTGGCATCATCGTCAACTTTGCCACTTCTTATCAGCACACCGTAATCTTCCTCGGCTCGCTGGTTGGAAACTTTGTCATTGAGTACATCGTCCAATACGCGGAGTGGATCCCTTTGAAAAGGATCGCCATAACCTCCGCTTCCTGTTGTCCATATTTTCACAACGTCGCCAGGTTGAAGATCAAATACACCTTTCGACGGCAATGCCTCCTCAATTTGGCCGCTGCGTTTTATCCGCGTTTCACAAACCGGACCGTTTTTGCCTCCTTCTATACCCCACGGGGAAAACTTGTGGCGGTCGCGTCGAACGGTGGTGACGCCTACTCCGTCAAGCCACTCAAATACCTCCTCATAGCCCAATCCTCCTCGCCATTCGCCAGCACCACCGGAATCTGTCCACAACCCTAGTTTCTTGAAGCGAATTGGCAACTCCGACTCGCTGGACTCAATAGGCATATGAAAAACATTTGATGCATCGTGGTCAGTCACATCAATCCCGTCTTTATAAGATCTTGCTCCCATACCACCCATCCATGGACCGCCCACTGTTGCAACCACACGCTCCTGAGTGCCGGGCTTCTCTGTCCCTATATGAATCAGCGAGCTTTGTCCGCAATGGGCGGCCGTCATACGCTCTGGAATCGCTTTAGCCATAACACCGAGCACAGTGTCGATGACGCGCCTCAAACAAACAGCGCGGGCATTGATGGGCGCTGGGTATACTGGATTAACAATTGATCCCTCTGGTAGAAGGACTTTAACGGGCCTGTAGCAACCATCGTTGTTTGGAGCAGAATCACCGGTTAATGTCCTTACAGCATAGAAAACAGAGGATATAGCGGAATAGGGGACATTATTAATTGCTGTCTTCACCTGCGCACCTGTACCTGCAAAGTCAAAAATTAAGTCGCTGTCATCCACCGTAAGTTTTATCTTGAACGGAATGGGTTGGGCTTCAGGCCCTGAGCCATCATCGTCCATATAATCTTCGAAGCAGTATTCTCCGTTAGGAATTTTCTTGATTTCACTCCGAGTGAGGCGCTCTGCATAGTCCAGCAGTGCTTGCATGCCTATATTGACTGTATCGGACCCCCAGCGCTCAAAAATCTCGCGCACTCTGCTTGCGCCAGTTTTACACGAGGCCATCTGCGCATTGAGATCGCCCCGAATGTTTCTGGGTGTTCGGCTATTGGCCATCATAAGTTTTACTAAATCCTCATCTAACTTTCCTCTGGAAGCCAGTTGAATCATGGGAAGTCTTAAACCCTCTGAATGATGGTCATGAACGTGTATGGCGGTGCTGCCTGGCACGGAGCCTCCAATATCTTGGTGATGGGTCATAGTGACGACATAGCCCACCAAAATCTTTTCAAAAAAGACAGGCGCGGCCACGGCAATGTCGGGCAAATGCGTGCCACCAGAGTAAGGGTCGTTCACCGCATACAAGTCGCCCTCGCTTGCTTTATAGGGAGGATAAGCACTGGCAAATCGGCGTCCCAACTCAGCAAGCACGCCTAGGTGAATAGGAATTGAAACTGCCTGAGCAACCGTGCTTCCCGATCGGTCGAACACAGCAGAAGTAGCGTCTAGGGACTCTGAGATAATGGTTGAATAGGAGCTTTTTAAGAGCGTCACCTGCATCTCTTCTGCTACGGCGTCCAGCTGCCCTCGCAGAACCTCCAAGGTAACGGGGTCCATGCCTATCTCCTTATTAACTGACGGGGCAGCTACTGAGAGGCCCATTAGACATCTCATGCTTATCGCACAACCCTTGTCCACTTTATGGCTGCAAGTTCAATAACGCAAGTAACGCCCTCGGGCGCGGTGTAAAGCTCTCCACTGCTTACATAGACTGGTGGCCGTATCTAGCGATTCCTGGCGCTTTACACTCTAAAATCTGTCGAGACGCGGAGTACTAACGACATTACGATTGACTAACAGCGGCAGGCTTTTTAGTGCAATATTGGCGTGCTTTATCGTCAGCACCACTTTTTTATGTTTCGCCACCGATGCTGCCAAACAAACCCACATTAAATAACTAATGCACCCATATCGGTGAACTCCAAACCCTTTCCTGAAGTGTCGTGTGCAGATCAGGCCGCGGTTCAACGCCCGCGCGGATCGCATCCCAGGTCGACCATCGGCAGGTCGGATTCTCCAGGGCCCGCACGTAGTAGAAGGCACGGCTGTCGGGATCATAATCGGGGTCCTGCCACACGCTCTTCAACTCGGCGGCGCCAACGCCCTCAGTGATACTGCAATCAGAGATGTCGACCCGGGCACCGTTATCGCCGCAGCGGTGGGTATCAGGG
>MDTB01021026.1_pt1 | contig 20089 bp, 18 predicted proteins | sample 811161 | NCBI WGS metagenome assembly MDTB01 (sample SAMN05326650, study PRJNA326480) | marine metagenome | isolation source: seawater | place: Mediterranean Sea | collected 2009 | reverse complement strand
CTAATATGCTCTGGCGGTTAAGCGCGCATCACGGATTCGAATTTTATTGTAAAAATGCGTGTATTTTCAAAACTCAAGCAAGCGAGTCTGAAGGTACCACTAGCGTTAATTTCCATAGAGATGGTCATCCACCATTTACTTATAAACTAATGGTTTATTTGTCTGATGTTGATGAATGCTCTGGCGCTTTTGCGATCAAACCAGGCTCCTTTAAAAAAATGATTTTGCCTACCTTTGGTTCTTACAATTTTGAGAGAAACCTTGAAAATTCTAATTATAAGAAATTCGGTCTTCTCGGCAATGCTGGGACAAAAATATTATTTAAAAATAATGCATTGCATGCTGGTGGTCGGACAAAGAAAGGTGAAAGGGTAGTGGTGATTTTTTTACTTCATCCACGATACTCTTCGCGTCAGGAAAGCTCCGCGAAGAGTATCGATTGGTCAATTGGTGGAAGAGAATATAGTTTATTCTGAAAAAAAATCACTTCTTCTGTTTTTTGCGTCTCCTGAAAGATTATAAAGAAAAGAGATTCCCGCAAGATGAAAGCTAAAGTAGATTCATTTAAAGGGACATTAACTCTTTTGCTGTTAAGTCCTTTTATAGGTTTTTTAAAGCCTGTTTTTGTTTCGCTTGTGGACCAACAGGCGCAATTTGGGGTATATAGTTTAGCAATAGCATACTCTGTCTGGTTCTCATATCTCTTTAATTCAGGAGCTTATGAGGGACTTTTAAAGCGCTACACTCTCTTACTTGAGCAGAAAAAAAATACAGAAATATTGGAGTTAGAATCGAAGGTAAGTTCACTTTGGTTATTGGCTTTATCTGTTTCAGCATTGTTATCTGCATTGACGGTGCTGGGTACAGGATTTTATTTTATTTGTAGTAGTTTTTTATTAGCTCTGGCAACTGCCAGTTTCAATATTATAAGTGCAAAGTTAAGAGTCACAGGTAAAGTTTTTTTGATTAGTTTGGTTCAGTTTATTAGGTTGACTATCTCTTTGGGTCTAACATTTATTCTGCTGAGCTATACTGATTTAGGTTTGGGAGCGATCCTATTTTTAGACGCCCTTAGTCTCTGTCTAATAAGTATAATTATTTTTTTGGGGACTGCGACACTTGGTTTTTGCAACAAACAGTTTTTTAAACTGTATTTGGAAATTTCTGCCATGGCCATAAACCTTACATATGTTTCTGGTTTAAGATCATTTTGCCTACTAATGGAAAGACAGAGCGCAGGGTTTTTATTTGACGAGAAGACGTTTTCTCAGTATTCCCAAATATTATTGTTATTCCAAGCAGCGATCGTGGGTTTCGGAGTATTACCGCAAATTTGGCAACAACACATTATGTTCTGGACTATCAACAATGGACTAAAGAAAGCTCTTGGTTATCAAATTGGGTTTATCGTTTGTTTTTTAGCAGCTTGGGCAGCGGTTTGGATCATAGTTCATAATTATTTTCCCGAGCATCCGTCTACAGCCCATATGGTGACTATACTTTTTGTTGGTGCAGCTGGAATTTGCTATGGTGCAAGTTTTATCGACAGTATTCTTCTTGGAGTAAAAAGCAATAAAGGCCTGATACAGGTGTATTTGTTTACTATTTTTTTTGGATTCAGCGTTTTATTTTTGTTCATTTTTAATATTGAGATTTGGATTTTGGAGTATCAGGCGCTATTCTTATTATTACTCTCGATATTAATTTTTGTCTTTCCTAGCCTTTATGCTTTGAGACAGAGTAATAAATTGAAACCTAATTAATATCTAGTTCAAAGAGCTTCTTATAAACTAGGTCGTAGTTTTATTTTATAAATTTTTTAAGAGGTGTTCTATGCCTAAAACATTAATAATTGCCGAGGCGGGCGTTAATCATAATGGCGACGAGGCGCTGGCAAGAGAATTGATTAAAGTTGCATCAAATGCCGGAGCTGATGCAGTTAAGTTCCAAACTTTTAAAGCGGAGTCCCTTGCAACAAATCGAGCCCCCAAAGCAAATTACCAAAAAAAGAATGATGAGAAAATTGGTTCGCAAGTGGAAATGCTGAGAAAATTAGAACTTGATCATGATTGTTTCTTCCGACTTTCTGAATTTTGTAAAAAAAACAACATTCAGTTTATGTCAACTGCATTTGATCTCTCGAGCGCTGATTTTTTGGTTGAAAAAATTAACCAAGATATTCTCAAAATACCGTCAGGCGAGATCATTAATGAACCATACTTATTAGGTCATGCCAGATTTAAAAAGAAAATTATTTTATCCACCGGCATGGCTACTCTAGCAGAAATTGAGTCTGCTCTTGGGGTTATAGCATTTGGTCTTCAAGATATTAAAGGAAAAGTGCCTGGGAGAGACTCATTTCTTTCGGCATATACTTCCTTAGAAGGCCAGAAATTACTCAAAAGGCATGTCTCTTTACTTCACTGCACAACTGAATATCCAACATCTTATAAAGATGTCAATTTAAAATGTATTACAACACTTGCATCTTCATTTGGTCTGCCAATTGGTTTTTCAGATCATACAGATGGTATTTTGGCGCCAATAGCAGCTGTAGCGCTCGGAGCATCAATAGTTGAAAAGCATTTTACATTAGATAAAAAGTTACAAGGTCCCGATCATACTGCATCTCTTGAGCCAGGAGACTTAGAATCAATGGTTTCTAGTATAAGGCATATTGAGATGGCGCTTGGTAGCGGCATAAAGATGCCGACGAGCACAGAACTTTTAAATAGAGTACCAGTTCGACAAAGTATCGTTGCCATTAAAGATATAGAGGCAGGTGAGTATTTCTCAGAGAAAAACATAGGAACAAGACGACCAGGATCAGGCATGCATCCCGCTTTGTTTTGGGATGTAATAGGTAAAAAAGCTCGATGTGATTTCAAAAAGTTTGATGAAATTACTTTGTAGTTTTTGTCTGATTTCTCTAAGTTATCGAGAGAAATCACTTATCCTTTAGTGAAGAGAATGCAGAGGCAATAAATGCGTACAATAGCAGTTTTTACAGGTACAAGAGCCGAGTATGGTCTACTGTCACCTATTATCAAGGGATTGGATAAATCACCTCATGCTGATTTGGCATTAATCGTTGGAGGAATGCATCTTTCATCAGAATTTGGATATACAGTTTCCGAGATTGAAAACGATGGGATCCCGATATCGGCTAGGCTCGAATTTCTTGTATCTTCTGAGACGGCCGTCGGAATATCAAAATCGATGGGATTGGCCATCATAAGTGCTGCAGAATATCTTGAGAGAGAAAGACCAGATATAATTGTTCTTTTAGGTGATCGATTTGAGGCAATGGCTGTTGCGCAAGCAGCTATGATTGCTCGAATCCCGATAGCTCACATTCATGGCGGTGAGATAACAGAGGGTTCGATTGATGAAGCTATTCGTCACTCTATTACTAAAATGTCTCATCTACACTTTGCATCGACAGATGAATATGCAAAGCGCATTCATCAGCTTGGGGAGAATCCCGACAACATCTTTAATTTTGGTGCGCTAGGAATTGATAATATTAAAAACTTAGAATTACTGACTAAAGAGGAGCTATCCAAGTCAATAGAATTTAGCTTAAATAAAAAATATATAATAGTTACTCATCATCCAGTTACCTTGTCCTCAGATTCAGGCATCGAGGGGCTGTGTAATTTGCTTTCTATTCTAGATGAGTACCCCGATTATCAGTTAATTATCAGTTATCCAAATGCCGACACTAAAAACCGAGCGATAATAGAGCTGCTAGAAAAATATTATTTGAAAGACAAGAAAAGGACTTTTTTAACTCATTCACTGGGTCTCCAAAAATATTTAAGCGCTGTTAAGCATTGCGAGCTGGTAGTTGGTAATTCGTCAAGTGGAATAATAGAAGCTCCAACTTTAGGAGTGCCAACGGTTAACATTGGGGATAGGCAAAAGGGGCGAATACATGGCTATTCAGTTCTGAATTGTGACGATAGCCTAGCTTCAATCCGAAAAACTATGGCCCATGCCTTATCTAGTGACTTTCGACAGTTATGCAAAAATGCAAAAAACCCCTATGGGGATGGCCAATCATCGAGAAAAATTTTAGAGATACTTATAAAATTTCCATTGGAAAATATCATATTTAAACAGTTTTATGACCTTGAGAACTAGAATGAAGATTGGATTTATTGGGTGTGTAGAATCTAGTCAGATAGCGCTTGAAGCTTTATTATTATCTGGAGAAACAGACTATCAAGTCATGGGTGTTATAACCAAAAAATCATCATCCTTCAACACAGATTTTGTTGATCTATCGCACTTATGCGCTGATCATTCTGTTGTGTCGGATGCTCTAATGTCAGCTAGCAAATCTTTTAGACATCCTAGTGTCAAAAGAGTTTTAGCATTTGAGACGTTATCTGAGACTGAGTTTTCTTTAAGAGTTGATGAGGAACATTTCCGGCCAAATGTTTTTGTGAATATAGAGAAGTATATAAATCAAAAAATTGAAATCATGGGTCAGTTCAAGTCCGAGATGGGTGATTTTCCTTTTCCTCGTAGCGCTGAAGCGATCCAAGCGTTGGCGAAATATAGAGGAGTTCAGGCTGGATGCAAGTCAGCTGAGGCTTTTATGCTTTTGAAGGAAATAAGATAGCGTGTAAATATGAGATTTTTTATAATAATCTGTTAAGTATTAGTGCCCATTTTATTTGATGTTGTGAATAAGTATTTTAGAGAGAGATAAAACGTGGAGAAAGATTATATTATGCTTGGCAATGGAGGTCATGCGAGAGTTTGTAGGGACGTTCTTAAAATGAGTGGCTTTAAGGAAATTGGATATGTTTTAGGAAACGGCAGTAGTGTAGGCGAACCGACTTCACATAATAAGTTTTTAGGTACCGACGAATGGTTGATGGAGCAGCCTGTAAATGAGTTGCTACTCGTTAATGGGATCGGGGGCGAGCCTGGTTCTGCAAGCAGAAGTATAGTTTTTGATAAATATTGCTCGGCAGGTTTTAAATTTGCAACGCTGATTCACCCTTCAGCATATCTTGCAGATGATGTAATTTTAGGCGAAGGCGCACAAATAATGGCTGGAACTATTATTCAGCCTAATTGCATAATCAACCCTAATGTAATCATAAATTCTAGAGCCAGTGTTGATCATGACTGTGTGATTGGAAAGCATGTTCATATTGCTCCAGGGGCTGTTTTATGCGGCGGAGTGGTCGTCGGGAATGGAGCTTTTATTGGCGCCCAGGCGTGTATAATTCCAACAATAAGCATTGGTTCTCGCTCAATTGTGGGGGCAGGTTTGACAGTTCGAGAGGATGTAAAAAATGATGCCCGATTTTTAAGTAATTGAAATAAAGGAATATAAATATGCCGCTTGATCACAACTGGACCGCCTCTTGCCTTACCGGCGAGGCAACTGTATCTGAAGCGATAAAAGTTATTGAGGCTTCTGATTCTAAGATTTGTCTTGTAGTCGCAGCGTTAAATAATTCATTTGAGTTAAGGGGGACAATAACTGACGGCGACATAAGAAGGGGGATTCTAAGTGGTGTAAACATTTCAGATGACTGCACTCAGATTATGAATAACAGTCCTTTTAAAGCAGATGCTGAATCTTCTGATGCAGATCTTGAGAGATTGCTAGTCAAACATCAATACAGACACTTACCAATAGTCTCGAATAACGGATGCTTGGTGGGACTTTATTATTCTGAGTTAAATCTTGCAACCAATACTGAAAAAAGTCTCTTCGTTATAATGGCAGGAGGCTTTGGTTCTCGGTTGAAGCCTTATACAGATACAATTCCGAAGCCTATGGTTGAGGTGAGAGGAAAGCCAATTATTCAGCGCATTATTGAGCAAGCCAAATCGGCAGGGTTTTATAAGTTTGCTCTAATTTTGCATCATCTGCCCGAGATTATTATGGATTATCTTGGCGATGGTTCAGATTTTGGAGTATCTATAGAATATGTTGTAGAAAAATCTCCTTTGGGCACGGTTGGAGGATTATCACTATTGGATTTAACGAATAGAAATTATTCTTCCATAATAGTGACTAATGGTGATCTTGTGAGCCAAGTTGACTATCAAGATTTAGTTCGATGTCATATGAAGCAAAGCGCTTTTGCAACTATGTCAGTTAGACAGCACAGGATAGTTAATGAATTTGGTACCGTAAACATATCTGGAAACGAGATAACTGGATTTTCAGAAAAGCCAGTTACTCTCAGTAACATTAATGCTGGGATTTATGTCTTAAGTGTTGAAGCTTTAAGTATGCTTGAGTATGGAAAGAGAAAAAATATGCCGGATCTTTTTTTAGATGCGGTTAACTCGGGTCATAGAGTGATAGCTTACTACCTTTATGAGGAGTGGAGTGATGTGGGGAGAGAAAGTGATTTAATTAGCGTTAATGGGAAATAAATATGTTTCAAGGAGGGAAGGTTCTTGCAATTGTCCCAGCTAGATTAGGATCAAAGGGTATTAAAGACAAAAACATTGTCGATCTTTGTGGCAGACCTCTATTGAGTTGGACTGTCGAGGCTGCAACTCAGTCAGCATTTATTGATGATGTCGCGATATCCTCCGATAGCAAAAAGATAATATCTCTTGCTGAAAAGGCGGGGGCTACTATCAACATTATAAGACCGGACCGATTATCAACTGATGATGCATCAAGTGTTGATGTGGTCTTACATGCATTAGCTTTGTACTCAGATTATACCTGGTATGTGCTACTTCAGCCTACATCACCACTTAGGAGAGGGCTTCATATTCAAGAAAGCTTTGAACTCCTCAAAAATTCTGTCTCTCAGAGTTTGGTCAGCATCTCCGAGAGCAAATCTAAACCTAATCACATTTTTAGTTTAGATAGTTCTAGCAACGCCATATCTCCTCTCTTGGGATGGGAAAATTTGTCGCTACCGAGGCAAGCGCTGACAAATTTTTATGAATTAAATGGAGCTATCTATATTGGTAGATCTGATCTTTTGAAGCATACTCGACAATTGGTCGATGAGAATACTATAGGATATGTCATGGATAAATCAGTTTCATTGGATATCGATGATCCTCAGGACTTATTGGCTGCTGAGATTATTATGAAAGATAAGGAGTTATAATTGGGGCACGTTTACATAGTTCATTGCATTGATACTGAAGGTCCTCTCTATGAAGGCTTGGACGCTAACTTCAAAAGGCTAAAAAATATTTATGGGATTGACTTAAAGCCTACAGAGGAAAATTTGAAAGCTATTAGGAATGGCGAACTTGATTTAGGGGGTGTTACTGAAGCTGTGGCTAATACTTTCGATATATCGCGAACGGTTTTTAATGAGAACTGGGCTCAAATTAAGACCATGCTCAATGAAATTACCTCCGAAAAATTCGTTAGGCAGCTAGTAGACTCTGACGGTGGTGGATGGAGATACAACTGGTTTTGTCTAGACCATGTAGGTTTTTCTGGAGATAATCCAAGGAGGAGAGATGTAGGGGACCATAAAGTTTTTGATTTTTATCAAAAACATACTTGTGATGACCCGTCACTTGGAAGTATCCAATGGCACTACCACCCTTTACCAATTTCTGGCCACTTCCATAATGGTGGTACCACTTATCTCAATTCTAGTAATGTGTCAGAAATACTAGCTAAAAAGATAATTGATCGTGGATGGTTTCCTTCATGTTACAGACCTGGATTACATACGGAAAGACCAGATTCTAATTGGTTTCTTGAGCAGTGGATACCATTTGACTATGCGAATCAATCAAATAGTGCTGGTGCTATAGACCAACCAGACCTTGCTAGAGAACGGTATGGAAACTGGGAAAAAGCTACTAAGTCATGGATACCATATCACCCAGATTACGATGACTATCAAAAGACTGGCAACATGCGGCGCTGGATTGCAAGGTGTCTTAATATGCATGCTCGCCTGCGTGAAATTTCTCAAGAGGATGTGAATGACGCATTTTTGGAAGCTCGCACTGGGAATAATGTGCTGTTGTCATTCACTAATCACGACTTTCGCAATATGGGGCCGGAGATCGAAAAGGTGATGGGATATATTCGGTACGCTTCAGAGAATTTTGATGATATCTCCTTTTCTTTTGAAGAAGCCGCAGATGGTTTTAGGAAGTGCTTGGGTATTGAAAGAACATCATGCGGGCTGTCGTCTGATCTTATCAAGATAAGAAATGATAAGTGGAGACTGGATGTTCGCGCCCAGGGGAAGCTTTTTGGGCCTCAGCCTTTTTTAGCTTTAAAAACTAAAGATGGGAGATACTATTGGGAGAATTTCGACTTTATTGACGATTCTTACTGGAGTTTTACCTTTGATCAGGAACATGCGCCTTTTGAGATGATTGAAAAAATCGGAGTCGCGTGTAATAGCTCTTCTGGGTTCCCAGAAGTAAATGTTATTGACCTTAACAAAGACTTTTTGACTTAAATTTACATGAGAGTAAGTTCTCTGGAGGACATACACAAATATTACTTTAGGTGTATAGAGTTGCTGTTATATGTATCAGCATCCATAGTTGTTTTAGATGGCGTCTTTGGTTTAGATATATTTTTAAACGATACAGAGAGACTATCTCCTGTTTACCGGGCGGCGTTTTTAATTAAAGTCCTACTTGTAATTTATAGTATTTTTTTATTTTCTAAGATACCGAACAATCTTGGGTTGCTCTTCTTAACCGCGGCCCTTGCCATAAAGTTCTTTTTAGGAGCATTCATCAATGGCTTTTCTATAAATTTTGTTGGGCATACTTACTTCTACAGCTTCATTATTTTAGGGTATATTGCGGGATGGCAGTTAGCCAGGTCTGGCCTAGCAAAACTTAAATTCAATGAAACTTTTTTAAAATTTGTTATTTGGTTAACCTTAGCGATTTGTATAATTTATTTTACTGCGTATCAGCTAGGGTTCATAAAATATTTTGGGTTAGGCTTACAAACCTATATCTTAGTGGCTATTTTTTTGGCCATGCGATCATCAAAGCTTTATTCCTTAATTCTATTTTTGACTATTATCCTCACAGGCAAGCGTTCTAGTTTTTTGATATACGTCACCCAGTTGTTTGGACCCCGAATCTTTGCTGGACGTTTTTCTTTTAAAGGAATAATTATAGGACTTCTCACATTTTCGCTGTTGGTATATTTTAGCTATCGGGTAGGACTTCTGACGAGATTTCAAGGTCTTATAGATCTTATATTGGGGTTTGATATAGATGACATGGATAAAGCTAGACACCTGTTTTATATCGCAACAGGTGGAAGAACAGAAGAAATTTATGCTTATTTTATAGATCAAAGTCATTCTTTGTCAGTCTTGCTGTTTGGTCAACTAGCCGGATACTCTTTTTCGATTAAAGATTTAGCAGGAAATTATTACCAACATTATTACTTCCATATATCACCTTTAAATTTCATATTTCATTTCGGTATCCCAATTGGTTTGTTGCTAATATTCCACCAGTTTAGACTTCTTGTTTGGGCTTTGAGATATGTCTCACGTGAGAGCAATATCTTATGCTTTCTCTATATAGGCTTCTATTTATCGAGCTTATTTGGAGCCTTAGCGATTATTGATATTTGTTTTTGGGTACTTTATTTTTATTGCCATTTCTTAAAACAACTTGATAGCAAAACGAAGCGATCAAAATCTTTAAATCGTAATGGGGTTATGTCGTTAAGTAATCGATGATCACAATTTGAGCAAATATATCGCATGAAATTTTTTTTTGAAGCAAGATTATATACATTAGTTGGTGTTTTACTAGCTGCAGCTTTCACCGCCTCATTCCCCTGGCCGCCTCAACGAACGCATGACTTAGCAGCATTTATGTCGTTCAATGAATGCCTTGACTGCGGGCTCGGACATGTTAGTAATGGATTAATTGCAACTCCTTTATATTATTTACTGAAGTTTTTAATGGTGACTCCCGGCCTTTATGCGATGGGAAGTCTAGTTGTTTTCATGATATGCGCGGGCATATTCGTCATGCTAGTTAAATTTTCAGGAAATCCAACACAACAACCATATCTTACTAAGTTATCACTTGCATTTCTTGTGATGGTTGGTGTTGTACAAATGTTAGGCTTTCCATTTGTTGACGGAATGAGAGAACTAGGCTTCGGTGTTGATTTTCTGCATCCTTCTCTGTCAAGTCGCACATTTTTATCTCTAGCTTTTTTGATTTGTAGCTTTTGTATTATCAAGGGAAAATATATTAGTGCAGCTTTAGCCATTGCAGCTGGTTCGATCGCACATCCGACTAACGGTATCGCATTAACTCTCATTGTGCTCATGACGCCTATTTATTTGATAATTATTTTGAAAGAGAGACTTAAGATCAGGTCTCTTTTAGCGATAGTCGTTATTTGTTTTTTAGGAATCGTTCCGATTTTAATGAAGCTAGTTTCATTGTCTGAGATTTTTAGAGATTCTTCTTACTTATCCATTGCCAGTGCAGATTATATAGCAGCTCTTTACCGTGATGAAATAGACGACTTCTCGGCAGTATACCAACTTCTTGTGCATCCAAACTTACTTCTGCTAAAACTGGCCTTCTGTTTAAGCCCTATCGGTTTATTGGTATTTCACGGTAAGAAAATTGTAAACTATCGTAGCCTTCTAAGATTGATTCCACTGATAGTCTTACCCTTTCTATTCTTTTTTTTTGTTGCCTTAATTGAACTTCTATATGCAAAATTTGGTGTCTTTGAATTTATTATGGAAAAGATAATTAATTCGCAAGTTGGATGTAGGGTAGTTAAATATGCTGGGCTTCCTGCTGTTTTTATTTGGTTTTCACTTATCTTATTTTATATGGATTCGCTTGTGAAGCTTGGTGGAATTTGGAAGTCATTAACAAGCAAGATGATCGCTGTTAATTCACTAATATATATTTCTATTTTAATCTTTAGCTTAATAGCAGTATTGTTCGTTGATTATAAAAATCCTTATAACTATGCTCATTTGGTTTTAAACACAAATATCGAGAAAAACTATAAAGTTGAGGGGAGGACATCGTATTATAAAGCTCTTCTTAATGCCGGATATAGCTATGACAGAGTCAACGAGCAGTTTCTTTTTGATTGTAAAACAGGCCCTATCTATCGCAGCCGTCCGGACGTGTCCAATAGCACAGCGTCTGAGTTATATAAGAATTTATCAAACGATAAGCTTCGCAGCATGGTTGACATTGAATTCTTTGATCTATTTGATGATCTTAATGAGCGCCAGCACATTATTGGTGAGATTCAAGCGAGTCTTCCATCAGGCGCGGGGATTATTACACCGCCTTACTTTAACTGTTTTAGAGAATTTCTGCCTCAGTATGACGTATATTTCCAAGAACATGATGATGGAAATTTCATGCTGGGAGCAAAACAAGTTTACGGTGCGTTCTTGAATAGAATGATAAATCTCAACATCGAATATTCAGAAATACCTACGCAATCAAGTGGATTAAACATTGACATTATTCGTCGGAATTGGCTCAAGCTGTCTGAGAATGACTATTTGAGTATTAAGAATGGAGAGCCAAAGTTCAGTTATGTGTTGACCGAGGCTTCGCACTATTTGAATTTGGAAGTAATAGTGAAAAGTGACACATGGGCTTTGTATCGAATCCAGTGAATGTCACTTATATAGGTATTATAATCTCATCATCAGAGAGACTGTATGAAAAACACAATTCAAAATAAAGCTTTAATTACCGGAGGACTTGGATTTTTTGGTTCTGCTCTCGTTCAAAGACTTCAGGCTTCTGGAGTTATCTGTCGAATCTTCGATATATCGGAGAATCAAGAGGATCTTGGTTCTGTGGAGTGTATAAGGGGTGATGTATGCGATTATGATGCTATAAAAAGAGCCTGTGCAGGTGTTGACGTTATTTATCATAATATTGCTGAAGTTCCACTCGCAAAAAATATTTCGGAATTTAATAGAGTTAACATCGATGGAACTAAAAATATGTTGGAGGCTGCGCTTGCCTGTGGAGTAAAAAAAGTTGTCTATACTTCATCTTCTGCTGTATTTGGCGTGCCAGCAAACAACCCTGTAGACGAATCTGTTGTACCAACTCCTGGAGAGGCCTATGGAGCAGCTAAGTATGAAGGAGAATTACTTTGTAATGAATACATAAAGGCGGGATTAGATATAACTATAGTCAGACCTCGAACCATAATTGGACATGGTCGATTAGGAATATTTCAGGTTTTATTTGAATGGATTAGAGAAGGAAGAAATGTCCCTGTCTTGGGTGATGGTTCTAACATTTATCAGTTTGTTCATAGTGATGATTTAGCAGATGCATGTATCTTGGCCGGTGAGTTGGCTGGTTCCTCAACTTTCAATTGTGGCGCAGAGGAATTCGGTTCTATGCGAGGGGTGCTGGAAAGTCTATGTGAGCATGCTAGCACTGGTTCGAAAGTGGTTAGTGTGCCCATGGGGATTGCTACATTTGGAATGAATATTACTAGTAAACTAGGTTTGAGTCCTTTGGGGCCTTATCATTCGCTGATGTATGGACGATCTATGTACTTCGATATTAGTAAAGCGAAATCAGAATTAGGTTGGACGCCTATTTATTCTAATACAGAAATGTTTAAGCAAGCTTATGACTGGTATCTTCAAAATAGAAATGTCTTAAACGAGAATCTGGGCAGCAAAAGTCCTCATCGAAGTCCAGTTAAGCAAGGTATTTTAGGAGTTGTAAAATGGATTATTTGATTCATAAAGCTTGGATATACGTGGTTTTAGCAGGTTTAAATTCTACCATCGGTAATTTGTTATTGAAGAAATCAAGTAATGTAATTGGCGTGACTATTTGGAATTTTATACCTTTTAACATTTGGTTTATGTCGGGCTTAATGTTTTATGGTCTAAACGTAATATTGTTTACAAAAGCGCTTAAAACCCTAGAGGTAGCAGCGGCTTATCCTGTCCTTGCAGGCATCAGCTTCAGTCTTTTACCTGTGGCCAGTTTCATACTTTTCAATGAAAGACTTACTTCAATACGGTACATTGGCATTGTAGTTGTTCTATTCGGTATATATTTACTATCTAAGGAGTAGTAGATTGGATTCCCTTGATATAAATACGCCTTTAATTGTTGATCTCGATGGCACGCTTGTTAAAACGGATACCCTACTGGAGTCGATGGTCAAGTTACTCATCAAAAATCCACTATATTTGTTTTGTTTGCCTCTCTGGGTGTTAGCTGGAAGGGTCTATTTTAAAAAGAAAATAGCTGAAAAAGTTAAGTTAAATATCAAATTTATGCCGTTTAATTCAGTTTTTGTAGATTTTTTGAGATCGGAAAAAAAGAAGGGACGGAAAATCGTACTGGCTACAGGTGCTCATCAATCTATAGCTAATGAGGTAGCTGAAAAGTTAGAACTTTTTGACGATGTTTTTGGAACTGATGAAATAAACCTTACAGGCAAGAATAAGGCTGATTTTTTGGTTAAGAATTATGGTTCTCGTAGTTTTGATTATGCTGGTGATTCACTGAAGGATCTTCATGTATGGTCAGTTTGTAGGACGGCCATTGCAGTGAATACAAGCTCCGAAGTTGTAAGAAAATTAAAAAGCCACAGTCCAGAAAATTTGAATTTAAAATTTTCCTTAAGCGAAGTTCCTTATAGACACAGTTTAAAGGTATTGTTTAATGCAATGCGGGTCAAGCAGTGGATTAAAAATCTCTTAATATTCGTACCCCTGGTGCTTTCTCAATCTTACACATCTTTCGATCAAGTTATTTCTAGTGTGATTGCGTTTTTGGCATTTTCTAGCTGTGCTTCAAGTGTATATTTATTGAATGATTTAGTTGATATAGATAGTGATCGTCAACACCGATATAAAAAGTTTAGACCGTTTGCATCGGGGGAGTTGAATATTTTATATGGCGCGCTTCTGGCAATAGCTCTATTGATTATCGGTTTCACTGCTGCCCTTTCACTTAACTTGATATTATTTAAAGTGATGGTTGCTTATTATTTAGTCACTATCTCGTATTCTTTCATGCTCAAAAAATTAGTACTAGTTGATGTATTTGCATTGGCTTCTCTTTACTGCTTTAGGTTTGTCGCTGGAGGCACAGCTATAGATGTAAGTCTGTCTAACTGGATCTTGATGTTCTCGTTCTTTATTTTTTTGAGTCTTGGCGCCCTTAAGAGATTCATTGATGTAGATTTAGACAAGATAGCTTCGATGGACAGAAGGGATCTTATTTCGCATGGCAGAGGTTATGTGGTTGCCGATTTAACTCCACTTATGGTTTTAGGGGTCTCATCAGGTCTCATAAGTGTATTAGTATTTTTATTATATATTTCTGACTCGATGTTAGTAGATCAGTACCGTTCACCAGAATTTCTTTGGATTACCGCCATTGCTTTGGCCTATTGGATTTCTAATATTTGGTTGCTTGCAGGTAGAAATGTAATTTCTGAGGATCCAATTAGCTTCGCTTTGAAAGAAAAGAATAGCGTTAGCAGTATATTAATCATAATTTCTTTGGTGTTCTTAGCTATTTTTGTATGAGTATTTACCAGACAGAATATAAAAATAATTGGATACGTATACTTTCTATTGCAATAATTGAGAGGTGGTTGAGAGATTTCAGTGGGAGTAAAATCACTCCTGACATTATAGCAGGATTAGAGTTAAGCATGGCTAGTAAGTTAAAAGAGTTGCCCTTTCTTTTGGGTTTTTCCGTAAGGATTTTCTCTTGTATAACTCGAATATATTGTTCACTGAGATTTCGTAGTGTTGGGTTTAGGTCCATTGAAAAAAGAGCAGAAATATTAGATTGGTTGATGAATTCTGATAATAAATTTATAGAGAGTTATCGATTATTTATCGAAAAATTCACTACCTTATATCTAATGGAACAACTCGAAAAGATAGAATCATCAGGACAAATTTAAATGAATATCGCGATTATTGGCTCTGGCCCCGGGGGAATGACCGTTGCAAAAGTTCTTACCGATCATGGCTTTACTGTTTCATTGTTTGAAAGGGGGCCATACTTAAGTCAAAAAGATGGTCCGGCACCTTACAGCGTTGCCGAAATGGACGCTAAATATACAGATAAGGGAGTTACTGTAGCCTTGGGCAAAGCAAATGTTAATTATGTAGAGGGATGTTGTTTTGGAGGTGGTAGTGAGGTTAATGCTGGTCTATATCACAGAACGCCAAAGCTCGTGCTTAAGAATTGGAAGCTTAACCTTGGTATCGAATTTGCTGACGAATCTGTTCTCGAAAGACATTTTCAAGAGGCAGAAAATGTCTTAAATGTTGGGCCAATGCCATTCGCACCTCCTGCTGCGTCTCAAAAATTAAGTAAGGGCGCAGCGGTTTTGGGCTGGGATTGTGTCGAAGCTCCAAGATGGTTCAAATACGAAAGCGATGTTGACAAAGGTATTTTCTCAGGAGTCCGGCAATCAATGACTGAAGCAGTTTTGCCCCGAATTGATGATAATAGACTTACTGTTTTTATTGATACGTGTGTCGATCGAATTCGAGAAATAGAGAGTGGTGGGGTTAAAGTTCGATTTAGTAATAATAACAGTAAAGAAAAGTTTGAAAAAACCTTTGATGCTATCTTTATTTCATGCGGTACAGTTGGTACACCACAGCTGATAAAGAAATCTAAAATTGGCCCTAGATTTGTGGGCCGAAATCTTAAGCTTCATACATCAATAAAGGCTACAGCGAGATTTGACGAGAAGGTTAATGGTCCTGGTGCAGGCATACCAGTGCACCAGGTTAAGGAGTTCTCTCCAGATTTTAGTATTGGTGGCGCTATAAGTAATTTACCATTTTTAGCAGCAGGTCTTTCGGATAATGGAGTTAACCCATTAGTGCTTGCTCAAAATTGGCATTATCATGCAACTTATTATGCTTCTATTTTAGAGGGCACGGGGCGAGTTATTTCTCTGCCTTTAACGAAGGAGCCTATTGTAACGTTTGATGTGGGGAAAAAAGGCATGAGAACTCTATCATTGGCCTTAAAACGATTATGCGAATTGCTTTTTGCAGCTGGGGCCATAGAGGTGTTTCCAAGTATAAAGGGGTTTTCTAGCTTAAAATCAGTAAAAGATGTCAATGATTTGCCCGAAGCGATAGAGCCAGGGAAGGCGTCTTTAATGACAATCCATATGATGGGGACATGCCCCATCGGTACTGATAAAAAATCCTGCGTTGATTTGACTGGCAAGTTGAATGGGACAAAAAGCGTCTACGTCGCTGATGCATCTATCATTCCAACCGCTTTAGGTGTAAATCCTCAGGGAACGGTTATGGCTTTGGCAAGTTACTTAGCAACAAAATTTTGTGAGAGGCATACTTAATGACTAAATACATAATAACTGGAGCGAGCGGTTGGTTAGGGCAGAACTTTTTATCACATTTAATTGAAGATCGTAGTGACAGTTACGCTATAAATATCAAGGAAAATGATCTTATTAGGTGTTTGTGTCTAAAGGAAGAAAAGATAGACGGCATTAAGTCAATGTTTGGCGGGATAGATTGGATTGTTGGTGACCTGGTCACGGGCGAGGGCTTGGATCTTTTATTTTCTGACGCTGAAGATGCTATCGTTGTTCACTTAGCGGGCCTAATTCATCCCGCATTATTCAGCAGAGACTTTGATTTAGTTAATTTTGAGGGATCAAAAAAGTTGGTAAAAGCAGGACTTGAGGCTGGTGTGTCTAAAATAGTTGTAATGTCTTCAAACTCTCCAGTTGGTTGCAATCCCATCAATGAGCATCTCTTTACTGAAGAATCTCCTTATTCTCCATATATGGGATACGGTAAGTCAAAATTTAATTTGGAATGCTATCTTCGTGAATTAATGGAGATGAATACCTCTCCTCCCATTGTTATAATCAGGGCACCCTGGTTCTATGGTCCATTTCAGCCTCCTCGGCAAAAATTATTCTTCGAAATGGTGGCAGCGGGAAAATTTCCTATTTTGGGTGATGGAACTCAGAGAAGGTCGATGGTATACACAGATAACCTTTGTCAGGGTCTTCTATTGGCTATAAAAAAAGATATAGCAAACAATAAAATCTTTTGGATAGCTGATGAAGAACCATATTCTATGAACTTAATTGTAGATACTATTAAGAATATTTTGTCTAATGAAATGGGAAGACCCTGCATTGAAAAAAATTTGCGCCTCCCGTCAGTCGTAGGCGATATTGCTTATTTTGCAGACTTCTGTCTTCAGTCTATAGGTTTATACCAGCAGAAAATACATGTCTTATCTGAGATGAATAAAACTATCGCCTGTTCTATAGAAAAAAGTAAACTATTACTTGGTTATGCTCCAGAGTTTTCTTTAGTCGATGGGATGCGACAAAGTATTAAGGATGCAATGCAATAGATACTGCAACAATCCATTTGGGTAATGTGTTTTGAATCTATTCTCAAAGACTATTAGATGATTTAAATAAAAGTTTAATTATGCTTTTAAAAGAAAAAACTTTGTTAATTACTGGCGGTACTGGCTCATTTGGGAACGCCGTACTATCTCGATTCCTTGACTCCGGTGTTAAAGAAATACGAATATTTAGTCGTGATGAAAAAAAGCAGGATGATATGAGGAAGCTTTATAGTTCGACTAAACTAAAATTTTATATTGGTGACGTGCGAGACTTCCAATCTGTTCATAATGTGATTCGAGGTGTCGATTACATTTTTCATGCTGCTGCTTTGAAGCAGGTTCCAGCATGCGAGTTTCACCCACTTGAAGCAGTCAAGACCAATATTCTTGGAACTGAAAATATTCTTGAGGCTGCGATACAGTGTAAAGTGAAACATGTCATCGTTCTTAGCACTGATAAAGCAGTCTATCCAATTAATGCTATGGGCATAAGCAAAGCGATGATGGAAAAAGTAGCTGTAGCCAAGTCACGCAGCGCTGGCGATACTATTATTAATGTTACTCGATACGGCAACGTTATGGCTTCCCGTGGTTCGGTTATTCCATTATTTTTAGAACAAATCAATTCAGGCAATCCTATTTCCATTACCGATCCAGAAATGACTCGCTTTATGATGACATTGGGCGACGCAGTCGATTTAGTAATGTACGCCTTTAAAAATGGAAATCCTGGTGAGATTTTCGTCCAAAAAGCTCCAGCCGCGACTATTGACATCCTCGCTCAAGCTCTAATCGCATTATTGGAAAAACCAGATCATCAAATTAATACCATAGGCACTAGACATGGTGAGAAGCTATTTGAGGTTTTACTCAGTAGAGAAGAAATGGTTGCCGCTAAAGATTTAGGCGATTATTACTGTATTCCTCCTGATCTTAGAGATTTGAATTACAGTAAGTTTGTTGAGGCAGGGGAGGTCAAAATTTCAAATGCAGTGGATTATAACTCGCACAACACGACTCAGCTTGATGTTGCCGGTATGCAAAAATTGTTAATTAAATTGGATTTCATCAAAGACGCTGTGAATTCAAAATATTTTGAGAAGGAATAAGCTGTGAATATTCTTGTAACAGGTTCAGATGGGTTTATAGGGAAAAATCTAGTAACACGTCTTCATGAATTTCCTCAGTTTTCGGTTAGGACATTTGTTCGTGGCGACTCGGACGAGGTGCTGAAAAATAATCTATTGAATATAGATACTATTGTCCATTTAGCGGGGGAAAATAGGCCTGCTAATGAAGAAGATTTCCAAATGGCGAATGTAGGTCTAACTCAACGGTTATGTGATTTTCTAAGAGAGCAAAAAAAACCAGTTCAACTTATATTAAGTTCCTCTGCACAAGCTAGCCTAGATAATGCTTATGGTAAAAGCAAGCTGGCTGCTGAGGGTTGTGTCGAGTCATTTGCGAAAGATACCGGCAGCTCAGTTATAATTTATCGCCTGCCAGGCGTGTTCGGGAAGTGGTGTAAACCTAACTATAACTCGGTTGTTGCTACCTTCTGTCACAATATTGCTAATGATCTTTCTATAACCGTTAACGATCCATCGAGGGAGTTAACTTTAGTATACATAGACGACGTAATTACGAGTTTTGTTGGTTGTCTTAGTCTAGATAGATCGAAAGGGGTGTTGAGAAAGTCAGTAATGCCAGAATATCATACAACTCTTGCAGATCTTGCTTTTCAGATTAAAAATTTTGAAAATTGTCGAAATGATTTAACATTAGAGCGAGTTGGAAAAGATTTAACGAGAGCTTTGTATTCAACGTATGTAAGTTATTTACCTAAAGATAAATTCCAGTATCAAATTCCATCGCATAAGGATGCAAGAGGAGAATTTGTCGAAATGTTAAAGACAAAAGATTCGGGTCAGTTCTCTTATTTTACTGCTCTTCCGGGTGTTACAAGAGGCGGCCACTATCATCATACTAAAACTGAAAAATTCCTCGTTATAAGAGGCACAGCTCGTTTTGGGTTTAGACATATTATTACAGGCGAAGTCTTCGAAATCGATATTTCTGCAGGTACCCCAAAAATAGTTGAAACTATTCCTGGATGGTCGCACGATATTACTAATGTCGGAGATGAGGAATTGATAGTAATGCTTTGGGCTAATGAGATTTTTGACAAAGACAAACCGGACACAATTTCGAGTACAGTTTGATATGAAAAAATTAAAAATAATGACAGTGGTTGGTACTAGGCCAGAAATTATCAGGCTTTCACGGGTTATGACTGTACTTGATAATTACTGTGACCACCTCATTGTGCATACAGGACAAAATTATGATTATGAATTAAATCAAATTTTCTTTGACGATCTAAAGCTCCGTAAGCCTGACCATTTTTTAAATGCAGCAGGAAAAAGCGGTGCAGAGACTATAGGGAAAGTCGTGATTGCAGTAGACAAAATACTTGCTGACGAAACTCCTGATGCAATGCTTGTGCTCGGCGATACGAATAGTTGCATGGCCGTAATACCAGCGAAAAGGCGCAAAATCCCAATTTTTCACATGGAGGCTGGTAATCGTTGTTTTGATATGCGTGTTCCTGAAGAGATAAATAGAAAGATTGTGGACCATACTGCAGATATAAACCTAACTTACAGCTCTATCGCACGAGAGTATTTGCTGCATGAGG
>MDTB01076335.1_pt1 | contig 20090 bp, 18 predicted proteins | sample 811161 | NCBI WGS metagenome assembly MDTB01 (sample SAMN05326650, study PRJNA326480) | marine metagenome | isolation source: seawater | place: Mediterranean Sea | collected 2009 | reverse complement strand
TTATAATTAAAAAGCGAAAAGTAGAAATTGAGGAACAGCTCGTTGAACGAAAATACCCTAAGGTAGATGAATCATTTGACTATCTACTTAAGATGCCTATCTATTCACTCTCTATGGATAAGATTGATGAATTAACAAAAAAGATAGAGAATCTAGAGGAAGAACTCAACACAATTGAAAGTAAATCTGATACACAACTTTGGAAAGAAGATATAGATGTAATTGAAAATGGACTTAAAAAAATAGTTGGTTCAGGAGCAAAGGAAAAAGTAAAGTTTCAAATTAAAAAAGAAATAAATAAATAAAATTTATTAATTAATTTATGTTATTTAAAATTATTTTTTATACTAATCTTAATGAATACTTATCATAACCAAAATCAAAATTCTGATTCAGACTCTGACTATGAACAACCAAATCAAAGTATTGATTATGCAGTTGATACTCTATCAAAAGATTTATTAGAATTCGAGAAAGATTTACAAAATACTTTGATACAAAAACCAAATACAAATAAATCTTCAAAAGAGTATACTCTATATATAAATTCTGGTGATAGAGATATAAACGGAGAAAATACTACATTTAATTTTGAAGTTATTACAGACGAACAACATACTCCTGGTATTTCAAATATATCAGACATTCAAAAAATAGAAATTGTAAGTGTTCTTATTCCTAATTTTTATTTAAATTTAGAAGAAGTTCTCTATCTTGATTATAATGATTTTATTACAAGTTTTACTGATTCAACAAATAGTCGCGCTTTAAGAACACCAAGATTAAATGGAGAACCCTATATACATCTTCAGATAGGAAATTATACAAATGATAAAAATATTGGTAGTAACACATCTTTTAGAAATAAGTCTTTTATACTTACACTTGATAAAATGGAAGAACGAAAAAATCAAAATAGTGGTTCTTATGAATTAAATAATGATCTAAAAGTAGAATTAGGGAATATTAATAATTCAGTTTTAGCAGACACCGATAAAAACTTACTTACATTTGCTCCACTTTCTGAAAATGCGATTGAATTTCCTGATAGTTCAAATAAACTAACAAATTTTACTATTTCATTAAAAACCCAGACAAATAAACAATTTAAATATTTGAACGACGAATTAATTATTAAAACAGTATCGTTTCCCAATGGCACAAATAAGAAAATCGGATTAGAATTTACAAAATATTTTTCTACAGATGAATACTGTTTAGGAGATAAAATAATTATAAAACCTGGTTCTCTTGTATTTGATAATACTCAAACTGATTTAGAAAATCTAAAGGTATTCTTAGAAAGACCAGAAGGTCATACTATTATTGAGCACTTTGGAGATAGTGATAGTATACCTATTACTAGCACACATTTATTTAAAGGTGTTTATATACCTTCTAAATTTAATTATACTAACGCAAATGGAACAGTATCCGGTAATATATTTAAAATATTTGACTTTGGAATTGTTACAGGGACAAATATCAATATGGACAATACATTAGTAACAAGCAATAAAGTCATTAATCAAAATAATCAGGTTCTTATAACTCTAAAAATTACAACAAATGATTATTTACTTTAGAGGTGTTTAATTAGATTTTTTATTTTATTTTTCTATTATATATGGAAGCAAATAAATTACATCAAAGTAGTAGAATTAATTTAGATAATTATACATCAAATCCCTTTCAATTATTTGAAAACTTAAATGTTAATAATGAGAACAAGTTTAGCAAATTAACAGGAACCTTTCAGGAATCAGAAGTGTCTAAATTATATTTTTCACAAGAAAATCTTGACTATTTACAATCACAGATTATATCTCGTGTATATGATAAAACAAGCAAAAAGTATGGTGTAGGAAGACAATCTGATGATGAGTTAGTTATAGTTATGAGAAGTATTTATCTTCAATATGGAAAAAACTATAATAAAGAATTAGATAAACAGGTTAATACATTAAATGAGTTAGTATTAGATTATTGTGTAGATAATGTATATTCTAATCTTATACAACATTTTGAATACATAAAAGATATTACTAGAGAGCAACCAGTTCTTGAAAGACCTGAGACAACACACCTTAAAGGAGAAAAATCACTTATGCCTAATCACTTTTTTTAATTATTGTCTCCGAACATAGAGGTGAGTTCTAATTTTATTTTTAAAATATTCTATATCTTTAAATATGGAAGTTGAAAAATCAACTAGAGTTAATGGACATTCTATTAAAAGACTTAAAGAATTACGTGATACAATAACAGAATTAGATGTTTGCGAACAGTCTGAAGTTTTAAAAATTATAGAAAAAAACAATATTAAATTTACTGAAAATAAGAATGGTGTTTTTATAAATATGAATAAATTGAGCGATAAATCTATAGACGATATAGAAAATTTTCTTGAATACATCAACAATAATTATAAAAAAAATTTGATTTAAAAAATCATGTATTAAATAATATATAAAGTATTATACATGTCGAAATTTAACGGACCCGCAACAATTAGTCAAATTACTAAATGTTTGAAAAATAACAAACATAATGTTAAAATTAATTTAAATGTTATCTCTCAATTTGAACAGGGAACAGACTTCCCTATTTATCGTGAACCTAAAAAGGTAGAGATTGAAACTTCATTGGCATCAAAGAGTGTTAATGAAGATAAAACTTCGCTAGTTTATAACTTAAATGAAATTATTAATATTCCTAAAAAGTTAAATGAAGGCTTTGATGATAAGCTTGATTTAAATTATTATATTTTTGGTGTGCCAAAGCAAGATAGTTTCTTTCACTCTCTTCTATATGTAGTTTCTAAAGATTTTAAACTAAAGAAAGAGGACGTGCGCCTTGATTATGTTACCACTTTGAAACAAAATATGTTGGATAGATTACCAAAACTGTTTCGCGATAATCAGTATTCAAAACTTGATTATAAACGTAGTCAGATTGTAGATAATTTTGAGGATACTAATCATATTACCGAAGGTCTAATGTGTTTAGTGTCGGACTATTTTGGAATTAATCTTATTATTCTAAATTATGACACCGAAAAGTATTGGTTAGGAAAAGAGTATGATGATACACTTAATGAGAAGAATGTTGTTCTTATTTATTCAAATGGGGTGTATCTTCCAGTAATCCATATTTATGGAGAGTTTCCAGATAACTTTATTTATAAATGTGTTCTCAACAGATTCAAGATTTATCGTAAATTGGCAACAAATACAGAACTTTCGGTTGTTGAACAGGAAACTGCTGTAAATACGACCCCTTCAACCGAAAAAATAAATTCTACTCCTACACCAGGAGAGCCTGTCCTAGCAGTAGCTACACAGAATGAGTCAATTGCCAAACAGAAACTTCAACTTCGTGGATTTAGTGGATATAAATTACCAGAACTTGTTTCGCTTGCACAAGAAAATGGGATTTCTACAGAAATTGAAGTTAACGGAAAAACTAAATCTAAAACAAAAAAGCAGTTATATGACGAACTCAAATCTATGTAATCTAATCTATGGTGTTACAGAATTAATCTAATTTTCAAAACTTTTTCAAATTTTAATTTTTAATTTTTTTATACTTTTATTTGATTGTTCCCCCCCCCTCATTTTTATTTTTTTATTGGTTCATTTTGTATTTTTAAATTTTTTTTCTTATTAAAAACATAAATTGATAATTCAATTATGGTTTAAAATTGTTATATATCTAGACTAAGACTTTTTATTGGGAAAAAGTCATGAAAAAAGTCATGAAAAGTCATGAAAAAGTCATGAAAAGTCATGAAAAGTCATGAAAAAGTCATGAAAAAGTCATGAAAAGTCTATAAAGTCATGAAAAAGTCATGAAAAGTCATGAAAAATACACTTAAAAATTATTTTCTCCAATAATATTATAGGATATGCCCCAATATACATGTGTTTTATGTAACTACTCTACTAAATTAAAAGGTGATTACAACAAACATCTAAAAACAAAGAAACATCTAGCGAGAGTTACTGATAGTAATTTAAAATCAACATATATGGTAATGAACCAAAATGAACCACACATGAACCAAAATGAACCACAAATGAACCAAAATGAACCAGTAATGAACCAAAATGAACCACCTAAAAAAATGTATAAATGTAATTATTGTGAAGAAACGTTTAATACTGCGCCAAGTAGACGACGCCATGAATTACATAGATGTAAATATAATGATGATGTAATAATGAAATTAATGGACGAGAAGGATAAATATATAAAAAAAATAGAATATGAAAAAAAGGAAATGGAACGAGAGAGAAAGCTATTATATAAAAAAATAGACGAATTAATAAGTAAAGTAGGAAATACATATAACCAAAATATTATACTTAACAATTATGGAAGCGAAGATTTAAGTCATATTAGCGACCAATTTAAAACCCAATTGCTTAAAGTTCCATATATGATGATACCAAAAATGATTGAGGAAGTTCATTTTAGTGATAAAAAACCAGAGAACAAAAATATTGCCATAACAAATAAGAAGGAAAACCGTCTTAAAGTTTTTAAAAATGGTAAATGGGAGTATCAAAATAAAAAGGAAGTAATAAATGAGTTAGTAGATAGTAAATATTTTACACTTGATAATCACTTTGAAGAAAACAAAAACGAATTAAACAGTTTTTGTAAAGGAAACTACCTTCAATTTAAAGAATATATGAACACCGAAGATAAAGAGTTTGTAGATAAATTGACTGAAGAGTGTGAAAATGTGCTTTTAAATAATAGATAAATTATTTAAAATATTTAATTGAAATATTAATTAATATTTCATAAAAATAATGTTAATATAATTAATATGAATATAGGAGTTATAGGTAAGGGTTTTGTAGGAAAATCAACATGTATTTTAAAAAATGAAAATGTTAATGTACTTTGTTACGATATTAATTCAGAATTATGTGAACCTTTAGGATTAACACTGATTGATATGAAAAAATGTGAATTAATTTTTATATCAGTTCCAACTCCTATGAATTTGGATGGTTCAGTTTGTTTAAATATAGTAGAATCAGTTATAAAATATTTGCGAGATATAAATTATGATGGTTTTATTGTTATACGATCTACTGTATTACCAGGTACATGTGATAAATTCAATGTGTATTTTATGCCAGAATTTTTAACAGAAAAAAATTATATAAATGATTTTAAAACAAATCCAGTATGGATATTTGGTTTGTTAAATTCAGAAAAGGATGACTTATTCAAAAAATACATAACACAACTATTAAATTTTTCTTATAAAGCGAATTGTATAAAAAGTAATAATATAGAATGGTTAACTAATAAAGAGGCTGAAATGGTAAAGTATTTTCGCAATACATTTTTATCTGTAAAAGTATCGTATTGTAATGAAATACATGAATATTGTAAGTTAAAAAATATTGATTATGAAACTGTACGAAAAATTGCTACAAAGGATGAAAGAATTGGAGATTCACATACACACGTTCCAGGTCACGATAATAAATATGGGTTTGGTGGAACTTGTTTTCCTAAGGACTGTAATGGATTATTATTTGATATGAAGAATCTCAACATGAAATCGTTTATATTAAATTCAGCCATTGATAGAAATGAAAATCATGATCGTAAGGAACAAGAATGGTTATTGGATAAAGGTAGAGCATCAATTTAAATTGACAAATCTTTTGTAAAATATTTACCTATAATATTTCTATAATATTGTTCTATCTTAGGTGTAATTATTACCTCATTTTTTTTGGTGTATAGATCATAGTTGTTAAATAATTTTAACCAACCTACCATTTTTTTATCGTATTCATTGAGTAAATGTTTGTAACAATTCTCCTTATGATGTGCATATAATGAGTGAAATCGTATAATATACAACGCTTCTTCTGGTAAATCTATTTTATTATGTTTTAAAATCTGATATAAATATTCGTCATGTCCCCAACTACATTTTACATTGTTTAATCCACAACCAGGTTTATAAATACCGAATGGAGTGTTATATTTTTTATTTTTCATATCAGAATTAAGAGTGTTAAATTCTGAATAAAGTAATTTATCAGGCAAACGACATCCAACAACATGTGTGTCACCAACAATACCCCACTGAGTTTTAATGCTAGTTCCATCTTCATCACATCCTTTTAAAAACATTATTTTTCCTATATCGTGAATTAATCCAACTATTTGAAACCATTCAGGATGTCCATCTTCTTTTATTCCTTCGGCGGTTTGTATTGCGTGATGATAATTTGAAAGTGATATATCGGGGTCACTTATGTCGATAAAATTGTTTATTTTATTGAATATTTCGTGAATATCTATTTTTGTATCAAAATTAAGGTATTTAGAGTGCATGCGCTCTACATAATCTAGGGTTTGATTAGTTCTTCCATGTTTATAAGTTTTTTTAATTTGTGCTTCAACATTATTATAGTCTCTCATTTAATATTCTAAAAGAAATAAACCAATTTATGTTAAATTAAATTAGGTATAGTATTAAATATAAAGCATAGATAAAAATAAAACTTTGTTAAAAAAATTGACTTATAAAAAAGTAAATTTATATATGTATATATTATATAGTATGCATATTAAAAATCACACAACGAGTTTGCTAGAACTCATTAGATATGCTAACAAAGATTCAAGTCTTGAATTAGAGGCACGTCTTAAATCTACACGAAACAATGAAATAAACAGTGAAGTATTTTTCAATGTTATGAAGAGATTAAAAGGCATGCCTAATTTAGAATTAGTTAGTGAAACAACTGATTTAGATATCGGTTTAAGAGGTGATTATGATGATATCCGTGTGTCTATTCTTGGTGACCAAAATATAACAGACTATTGTAAAAAGAATGATGTAAAACAACTCCCCCAAAATACAGTTGTTTTTATGAGGAAAAAACCAATTAGATACACTGATGTCAACGAATACAACCTTAGATTTAATTTGAAACGTGAACAAATGTTGGCACTTACAGATTCAGATGTATCAGATATTAAAAAGGACTGGACAAATTTAGACAAAACATTTAGATACAAACGAAGATTTACTTTCAAGACATTAGATGGAATGTTTCAGTTTGATTTGACAACTGTAAAAACATCTCAAAAGAAAATGGTTAAGGGTAAAAATAGTAAGATTAAAAAATCAGAAATTAAACCTTACATGTATAAATATGTAGTAAAACCACAATATGTTGTTGATGTTAAGTCTTGGGTAGATAAAAAGGCGGATGACGCTCTTATTGAAATGCGTGGAAGATCATATCCTCAACTTATGTTTTTTAAGAGTCTTCAAAAATCCAACGTTCTTAAAAATGAATTAGAATATGAAATAGAGGTAGAATATTTAGGAAATAAGGTTTCTGAAACAAAAAAGAGACAGGATGAAAGAAAAATACTAACACAGTATCTTCAAAATATAATAGTTATTCTTCAAGCTGTTCAGAAAAGTTATTATATTATTTCTGAGATAGAAAAGTTAGCGGTAATAGAAGAGTATAAGGTTTTGATGAAGGATTATAAATTTAATGGTCCTATGAATGTTTCTTTAACTACACAGGATGTTCTTGAGAAGAACTATGAGGATTATAAAAATAGTATCTCAATAAGAAAAGGATATTCAGTTACAGATAAAGCAGATGGTGAGAGAAATCTTCTTATTATTTTAAAGAATGGTGAAATGTATTTACTCAATAGAAAAAACTTTTTAAGAAAATTAAATGCTAAATGTGTTCCTTTAGCATCTAGTATTTTTGATACAGAATATCTCATGAAAGATAAAACCAATGATAATATTAACTTAGTTATGTTGTTTGATGTTTACTTTGTAAATGGAGAAGATGTTCGTGGTAGAATATTTAATAGAACTGAAGAAGAAGTTAAAAAGGGTATCATTGATCAAAGTAGATATGAAATAATTATAGAAAAGATGGAAGATTTTGAAAAGAGTGTAGATAAACCAGCTTCAAATACCTTAGAAATTGTTAGAAAACGATTCTACTTTGGTGATGATGATGAGTATAATACCGATACTAATATTTCTTTAAATTCAATTAAAGCCGCAATGGCAACTATGGATCCTGAATCCGATGAATATAAGGGAAATAAAGAACTATATGATAATTTGAAGGGTGACACCAGAATTTTTAAGGAGGCCGCAAAGGTATATTCAAAAGAATATCCATATCATATTGATGGTCTTGTATTTACACCAAGGTCACTTACTGTAGGTGAAGAACCAGGAAAGGAAAAAAGAAATCAAGCAAATGGTCGTTGGTATCGTTGTTTTAAATGGAAACCTCCAGAGGAAAATTCAATTGATTTTTTGGGAGTTTTTAAAAAGGAAGATGGAACCAAAAATTTTATGACTAAATTTGTAACAATCGGTAGTAAAGTAATTGAATGTAGAATAATGGTTTTACATGTAGGTTATAACCCAGTTCAACATACACGTTACAATTCATATAAGGTATTAAACGAAAATGTTACTTTTGAGGCAGGATATAACCCGGTTCCTTTTGTTCCTACAGAACCCTATATAAAAGATATACATTTAGCATATATTCCTATTGAAAACGGAAATTGTTATACAGAAGATAGAAATATTATTTCTGATAATTCAATCGTCGAATTTTCCTTTAATAAATCGCGCGAAGCTGGATTTTGCTGGAGTCCAATGAGAATACGCGACACTCTTAAACCAAATGATTTTGTTACCGCTAATAATGTATGGAATTCAATATTTAATCCAGTTACACTCGAGATGATTACAACTGGTAAAGTCTATGTTCAGTCAAATAAATATTTTGATAATAATACCAAAAGAGGAGAGAAAAAGAGTAAGGCGATGAATGATTTTCACTCTTATGTTAAGAAAAAGATGTTAGTTGATAATTTAGGTGGTAAAAAGGCAATTCTAGATTTAGGTGTTGGAAAAGCCGGAGATTTTAATCATTGGTTGGACGCGGGATGTCAAATGATAGTAGGATTAGATTACATTAAGGATAATTTAGACAATTCACAAGATGGGGCTTGTAATAGAATTTTGAGTAGATATAGTCAATCAAATAAAGGCGGTAAGGAGCAAACCCAAGCAGTTAAAACATTATTAGACAACACACTCATGGTTTGGGCGGATTGTTCTGAAAATATAACTGATTCAAGTGCTGGCAAGGATGATTTAAGTAAATATTACTTGAACGTATTATATGGTAGAATTCGTGACTCGGAAATAACAAATTCAAAATTGCGAAACTTTCACGGAATAGGTGGTAATTTCGATTTAGTTGTTTCAAATTTCTCAATTCACTACTTTTTTGAGAATGAAAGATCGTTAAATAATATTGTTCATAATATTAGTGCCAGTTTACGTTCAGGTGGTAAATTTGTTCTAACAACTCTTAATGGAGAAAAGGTATTTGACGCTTTAAAATATAACAGAGTATTTAATAGTCCTACAATGTCTTGGAAAATAACAAAAAAATATGAACACGAAACCTTTCCCGCTACTCCAAGAAGTCTTGGATATAATATCGAAGTATTTGTTGAATCAATTGGACAAAGTTTGGATGAATATTTGGTAAATCCGGTGTATTTTGAGGAAGTTATGAGCGATTATGGAATGAAACTTGTTAATAAAGGAGACTTCCAAGATTTATTCTTAAAACAATCTGCACAGAACAAGGTATATGGGGACATGCTCAAAATGGAAGAAGACTATCAAACATATTCATTCTTAAATATGTTTATGGTTTTCGAAAAAGAGTAAATTATAAATCTGTCTAGATAATCATTTAATTAATATTCATTTAAAGTTTTTATGCTTATATTTTTTATGAGTGAACTTTTAAAAAATTTTTCAACACTTTTCATAAGTGTAAATGATGATGGTAAATCTATTATTGATGAATCAAATATTAAATTAAAATTAGAGTATAATGATGAGGAACAAATTAAACTTTTAAATGAGGAAGAATATGATAAATTAATTCAAGTTAAAAACAAAATAGATAATTTAGAGGATTGTAAATTGTGGGATAAAATTAAGAAAATAAGTAACGATTTTGAATTGATATATTTACCAAATAAAAAACTCAAATCAAGTAGTGTTTCAAAATATGAACCACTATCACGTTCTTATTTTAAGTTATGGGAAATAATCCAAGATTTTAATTTAATCAATAATAACTCTCCAATTAAAGTAGCTGGTCTTGCCGAAGGTCCTGGCGGTTTCATTGAAGCAGTTATAAATTATAGGAAAAAATTTAAAAATACCTGTAAATTAGATAAAGTGTATGGAATTACTTTAAGATCGTGTGATAAGGATATACCTGGGTGGAATAAAGCTACTAATTTTTTAAAAAAAAATGAAAACGTAAATATTCACTATGGCGCCGATAATACGGGAAATATTTACAATATAGATAATATTAAAGCGTTTTCAAATCTATTTAATCAAGATGCTGATTTAGTTACTGCGGATGGAGGATTTGACTTTTCTACCAATTTTAATAAACAGGAACAAAGTTCTTTACGAATTATTTTTTGTGAAATAGTAACGGCATTATCTATACAAAAGAAAGGAGGAGCATTTGTTTGTAAGGTATACGATACTTATACACATGTTTCTATTTCATTTCTTTATCTATTAACTTGTTTATACGAAAAGGTAAGTTTAACAAAACCTTTTACTAGTAGACCAGCAAATTCAGAAAAGTATTTAGTATGTCAAGGATTTAAGGGAATAACTCCTATTCTTTTAAAAAAACTTCATATTATAGTTCAATCATGGAACATAATTGATAATAAAAACCAATTTATTTACAAAATTATGAATGAAGAATCTATATCAACTAATTTTATTGATAAGGTTTTGGCATATAATACATATTTTTTTAATCACCAGGTTGAAAATATTGAAAAAACTTTAAAATATATAGTATGTTTTAAAGACAAAGAGGATTATGAGAATACATCATTATATAATAAAACTATAGACAGACAAGTAAAGTTGGCGTATTATTGGTGTAAAAAATACAAATGTAAAATAAATTATGATAGTGAAATTATGCAGAATTGTAAAATACCTACTCAACCAAGACGACCGTCAATTGAATATAAAGATAATAAAAAGAAAGGGGTTAAGGTAATTTAATTTGGATTATTATTTGTATCTATATTTGGTTTGCCAAATGTATCTAATAATTTTTGACCAACTTGTTTTGAGGCATCAGAATTTGAAATTTTATGTTTCTGAATTGCTTTTGCTTTCTCAACCATATATGTAAATACAGTTATATCAAGATTACCTGATACTGCTTTATTAAAAATAAAATTAAAAGAATCATGTAGTCCTTTATACTCCGTTATCATCTCATTTTTAAATTCATTATTTGTTAAAGTTGTATACTCGGTCTTGTTTTTAAATTTTTTATATTTGGTTTGAATATCTTTAGCATCATTTAAAATTTTGTCATAATTTGGCGAAGAATTCATGTTATATATTGATTTAATATATAATTCTTAATATTTTTACTAAAAATAAAATAATGTATATAATTATATAAATGAACACTAATAAAGAACAGTGCCGAGAATATTATTTAGATAATGACTATGCAGTTGATGTTAAGTCAAACGTTCATCCATATATAAGATCAGAAGATACCCAAAGTAGCGTTCCTGCTCCTATGGTTAATGGGGGATTATATTGTGGACCTCAAAATGATGCTCCATGGATGCCAAAATATGTTCCACCAACTACAACATATTTCATGCAATCTCTTGTTCGTAATGCTGATCCAGCACCACCGCCAGGAGCAGCAGAACAATATCCAGGAGATAATCGTTTAGGTAATAATTATACACCTATGCCTGGAGTAAATTGGTATAATTCAGCGTATCCAAGAAATGCTGGACCTTTTAATATTAAGGTTATAGATGATAAATGGAATACCGATGTTGGTAAAAATGTTAATTCTCTTGTAAGAAATTCAAATAGTAATAAAAATAATAACTTAGCTCTTAATTCCTTTGATTTAACCAAATATTGAGTATTTGGGAATATTATAAATTATAAATTATATAAATTATATTTAAAATAATTAATTAATATGGTCATCTATTTTTTGATTAAAATAATTTAGTGCCAAATAAATATTAGAAAAGTAGAAGTCTATACTTTCATGCCGATTTGCTTGTCTATCTGGATGAATTAAAACAGTTATCCATCCTCTATCCTTGGCTACGATTAAATTATCTACTGAATCTTCAAAAAACACACATTTGTCTTCGGAAGTTATTTTGTTAAATATCTCAAACTTCTGAAATGCCGATTGATTTGGTTTTAAATCTTGAATACTATCTCTGGCAATAACATTATCAAAACATCCACCAATTTTTAATCGTTTAATGCATGTATCTGCGTGAAATATAGTTCCATTAGTAAACATTAATTTACTACATGGCAATTTTTTTAACAGATATTTAAGTTGTGAATCATTATTTAACCTATTATAAGAGAATGGTGTGCCTAATGGTAATTGATATAGGGTGTAATCTAAATCGAAAATCCAATATAACATACAATCCTAAAATAAAATAATTTTTTCTTATATACCTATTTATTATCGTAAATAAGTTTATCTATTTAGAAATATTTCTATAGTTTATTATAGTTTAAATGTCACAAGATATTCGAAAATATTTTGAAGTTTCAGGAACGCCTAAATGTGCTCCTATGTTTAAAAAATGTGTAATCGTTGAAAAAGAAGATGAAACTCCATTAAAACAGTCAAATAATTTAATACATACACAACCTATGCCTCAAATAGTAAATCAGTATACACCAGATAAAGAATCTATAACATATGAAGCATTTACAGATGGATCTACCTTAGGTAATGGAGGTCGTAACGCTATAGGTGGTATAGGAGTGTATTTTCCTGATGATTTAAAGTTGAAAAATGTCTCATTGAATTATGCAAAGTTTGTTATAGAAAATCCGTCGCTTGAATTAAAAGGGGCAACTAATAATATAACTGAATTACTTGGAATTTCTATAGCTATACAATTGTTAACTGCTAAATTTAAAAAGGATCATCCTATAGATGATATAACAAAATTACGTATTATTTTATATTCTGATAGCGAATACTCTATAAATTGTATTTCAAAATGGGCCCCCGCTTGGGAGAGAAATGGTTGGAAGAAAAAGGGTGGTAAGAAAGCAGACCGTGATATAAAGAATGTAGAATTAATAAAAAAATTGTATAAAACATACACAAGTCAGCGCATTAAATTTGTCCATGTAAATTCGCATCTTAAGGAACCAAGTAATCGTAATTCAGTAGAGTGGCGATTATGGTATGGAAATGATATGGCAGATAAATTAGCAAAACAGGGCGCTAATGATAGATGAATTACTGACTAAATTGCGAATATACATTTTCAAGCACGGCAATAATAGAAATTTGTGTGTCGCCATATTCGAAGCGACTACCAATAACGCGAACCTTAAATGTGTCATCAAGTTTAATTGCCTCAAATTCATCATTATCTATATGATGTTGTTTTGCTAACATAACATTTAGAGGTGAATTTTGTTCATATGGAATACCAGCAAGAACCCCCATTTTATTGATATTCATAGCCTGAACATCCATTTGTGCTCCCTGAAGAGGATTACATATATCCATGCTATATTCTACATTTATAGTCATACAACCATTGAAAGCACTTGTTTGGGCTGTTCCAAAACTTCTTTTCAATATTTTAATACTTTTTTCTCTAACAAATCCTTCCTTTATACATCTTCCCTCCATTTCATTTTTAAGACGATGTAGAATAGTATCATCGATTTTTGAATTTAAATCTTTCGGTTCTAATCGAACAGATGTATTGCCTTTGATAGAAACAAATAAGTTATCCATAACTGATATAGAATTAATGTAGAAAAGTTTTTAAATTAAAATATGTTAGATTAAAAAATCAATTTTTTAAATTATTTCTTTTTTGTTAACTTAAATTCTAAAGATTCTTCATAGTTATAAAAATATCTCTTTTGATCCTTGCGATCTTTATCAAAATATTTAAAGTAAACTTCTAATTGAAGACACAGCAAATCTTTGTTAGGCAATCCCTTCTTTTCAACCCCATAATATGCGCTACTAGAATCTTGTAAACCTAGTAAATTATTTATAAATTTGATAACTGTAGGTTTTTTCATACCATCATTATTACAAATACTTCCAGTTTTTACTTGAGTGCCTTTAATTTTACCACTTTTATCTTTCTTTTCAGTGGATTTATCTCTAATTTTAAATTCCATTTCTTTTTGAGGTAGTTTTAATTCAATAAATCCAATCAAATTATTAGCGTCAAAAAATTCTGAATTTATTAATTTACCTCCTGGACCTTTATCATTTTCACGTTTTAAGAAAGATTTCATAATAGATTTACGTTCTTCATCATTAGAAGGTATAAAGGATTGTGTTTCTTCGTCAAATCTAATATATTCTAAATGTTTTTCAAATGTTGCCAACTTATAACCCCATAGTTTTTTCTTATCTCCTTTAAATGAAATATCTTTATAGTATACATCATTAAATGTCATAATATTATAGATACTTTCAAAAAGCACCTTTTCGTCTGGATTTAATATCCCTCTATAATTCTTCAAAATAAGCATTTCACACAAAATTTTCTTCCTATTTGGATCTAGATGGTCTACCCAATAAAATGGAATTAATTTAAATATTTCTTTTAAAGCATCTTCATCGAATATTATTTTTGAAGAATTTGTATGAAGCATATTATCTAAATATCGTGGAGAACTATTTTCCATAATATCTCGTATGATTTGATTAAATGCGGTTTCATAGGATTCTAATATATGGTCTCCACCAGTTTTTTTCTTAACAGAAGTTTTATTTACAGAATTTTGATTAGTCTTCTTAGATTTAGTGTTATTTCCATTATTTCTTTTTACTGCTGGTTTTTTCTTCATTGTTTTTGTTATTCGGTATTTAATTTGTCCATTATCATCTAGTGTAATTGACGCTTTACCTGATAAATAATCCATTATTTTATTACCATTTATCTCCATCTTTTTGGTTCTCTTGTAAGGAACAACTCTTAAATCGTCACTTGTAAATGGAGTTTGGTCTAATTTTATTGGAACTAAAACATATATACCATTTTTATATTTTAATTGACACACTCTACCATATTTATCGCTTAGTTCATCCTTTGAAAGAATAAGTTTATTTAATCCCAAAAGTGTAACAAGTTCGTCCATGTCAACATATTTAATTATTTCTTCTAGAGAAAAATGATTATTTATTGAAAATAATCTAGATGATTTATTATTTCCGTATTTCAAAATTTTTATAACATCATCTAAACTATCATTAAGAATTTTATTATTTACTGTATCAAAATTAAGGGTTTTATCTTTATGTTTGTCACTTGTTATTCCATCACAAGTAAAATCACATTTTTTGTAATTACATCTCCTACTATAATCTTTATCGGTAAAGAATCTGTTATTATGTATATTTACTTGACAATCTACAGCACTTGTTTTTATCGTATATTCTACATCTGCCATATTTCGAGATTTTTTTTCAGCATCTCTATAAATAGAAATATCAAGCGATTCATTAGATTTCTCTTTAGGATTTGTTGAACAATAATAGTGGATTGTAACATTTCGTTTTTCTGCTGGTAAATCTATATGAGAACAGTTTCTTATACCTCTACCAACAACTTGGTCAATCTTATTTAAGTGAAACCATGGTTCTAAAATATGAACACTTCTTATAAATCTGAAATCTAAACCTTCACTAGCGGTTTCACTACCAATAATAATTTTGATACGTTTTCCATCACGATTCTCATTTTCAACTTTTAAATAGTTGCGATAAGCATGTTTTGAAAGGTCATTTGATCCTGATATGATTATGTATTTACCCTTATTTGGTCTCATTTCTTTCTTTAAAAGACTTCCTCCATATTTAGAATATCCAGCGTGTTCAAGAGCAAGAGCTACTGGGACTACACCACTATTAATAAATTGCGAGTAAATAAATACAATACCTTCACTTTGTTTAATGTTTTCAACCAATCTAGCAATTTTTGCTGAATAATTTGGTAAATTTTCTTCCAAAAATATATTTTTTCTGGGATTTATAGAATAAATAACTCGGTCTCCATCCTTTTCCTTTTTAGCTACATTTTCAAAACCAGCATCACCTATATAATCTCCTAGGGAAAATTCTTCTGGTGTTTTATTGTTATTACTTTCAGAATTTGAATCTGGGGATTTTGTTACTTTTTTTACTAAAGATTTAAGTGGAAATACAATATTTGAACACATAATTCCAGGTTGTTTAAAAGCTCCAAACTGCGAATCGGTTGATATCATATTATTATAAACATCACTTTGTAACCCCTTCATTTGACAATCTACCAAAACTAGTTCTTTAATTTGTTCTTTATCTGGTATATCTTCACCATCAATTGTTTTCTTTGGAATTTTGTCGGGTGTTAGAGTACCTTTACCTTTAGGATAAATACCTTCTGGAAAACGAAGCGGATTTTCTCCTCTAACGTATGATATTAAACCCTGAATTTTTTGCTTGAACTGAGGTATTTTATCAGGAATAAGACTACCTTCTTCAAAATAATCATCTATTTTAAGTGTTGGTCTTTTTTGATTCATTAATAACAAATTTACTAACCAAATTATTTCTGTTGCGTTATCAAACATAGGTGTGGCTGTAAGTAGTAATAGTTTCATATTGTCAGCTATTTTTATTACTTTTTCTAGAATAGGTGGAAGAACTTTAAGAGTATCCCCTTCCTTAATATTGTGTGCTTCATCGATAATCATAACGTTATTTGAGAACATTTCTTTTATTTTTTTTTCAAAAATTTTTGGTGCCATATCTTCATTAAACCGTTCTTTTATTTTTGACTCCATGGTATTAATCATATTAGCAAATTTTTGATATCCAAAGAATTCATATCTACTTTTAATTAATTTTAAAATCTTTTTTTGAATATCTTCTGGTGTCATTGTTCTATAATTTGGTATATGTTTTAAATAAGACTCTCCAGTACATTGGTAATAGGGCATATCGCTTTTAACCTTTTGAACATTAAAAATATTTTTAATGAAATTTTCCTTGATACTTTGATTCAAAATAATTATAACTTTCTTGCCCTCTTTGCTCAATTGATCTATATATTGTTCAGCGATGGCAATACTAGTGCAAGTTTTGCCTACTCCTGTTCCGTGGTATACTAATAATGAGTTGTATGGAGTATGTGGAGACATAAAAGTCTTTAAAAATTTCTGAGAGTTTGTTAAATTAAACATGACTCGTGATTTATCTGATATTTTACTACCTGTAATAGAATCAAATAGAGGGTCACACATTTTTTTTGATGTTGTTTCAAGTTCTGAATCGTTGTCAATATTAATTTCTTCTCCTCTATGTAAATAGAATTCCTTTTTTTTATATATTAAGTCATTAAACTGTTCATTTCCATAATCTGGATAATATTTAAATGAAGCATTTTGTGGTATTATGTGTCTATTCATACCTTCATCTTCTATAACATTTAAAACAGCTTCATATTGTTCAAGAAGTTCGCTCAAATTATTATTGAGATTTGTTTTACGTTCTTCATTTATTTCTAAAATAAGGCGCTCACTTTCATCTATCACTTTGGAAGGCATTTTCTTAAGTTCCGACATATAATTTAAAACGCGTTCTTTTCTGTATTTTTTATCGGTAAAAGTATTTTTTTTTGTGCGCTTTTCCATTATAATAATGTTATAAAAAATTAATTTTTATTAATTATTAAAGAAAATTTAAAATAATTAGTTTTTAAATTTGAATACTACATGAACTTTGAGAACCGCCAGTTTCGTCATCTTGGTCACATTGGGATGTGCTATTAAGTCTTTTTAAAGCAACATAATAGTTATTTAAACATGTATCACATTTTGACGCAAAAAAAAGATTTTTGTTTATATATTCTTTATATTGTCCAATTTTATCTATATTTATACCATCTGTAGTATTTTCTTTTGTATATGTAAAATCGTTAATACATGTTCGTAAACAACATGGATTTGATGGGTTTACAATATGAAGTCTAGTATTTTGTGATTGTAAAGGTATAGCGTCTCTATTAAAATCTATATGTATATCTCCTATTGGTTCTAAATATTCTTTTTTAGAACATTCATCACTGGGAAACGGGTAAAAAGGGCAAGATTCACTATTATGTTTAAGTTCACTATCATCAAAGTGTTCATTTTTTCTTGATTTTATAATCTGAAGAATAATTAATATTAATAAAATTATTAATACAATAACAATTGATAATTCTTTAAGATTCATTAATATAGTTAAACAAAAAAAATTAATTCTTACACTTACTTATTAAATAAACCCCAAATAATATTAGAGCCGCACCGAGAAGACCTTTAATTTCTGGAGTTTTATTAAATATTAACCAACTTAGAAAGAATGTTATCATTGTTACCGTTCCTACAACAGCAGATGTATATCCTATATTATCTGATATTTTAAAAGCGTAAATAAGAGCAACTAATCCAAAAAATGATGCCAAAGATGATAAAATTAAAACTAATCCTAATTTACCCTTTGGATAACTTAATAATTTTTTATATTTATCTCCATTTGTTAAAAACTTTAATGAAAATTGCGTTCCTATAATTATAAATAATAGGGTTAATAATACGAACGCTATTCCATGAGCCCAAAATAAAAATTGTAAATTACTTACCCCATTATTCAATAGATATTTAGAACAAATATCCGAAACACTAAATCCTAATGCAGCAAAAAGTGCCAAAAATATATACAACATAATATATTTGAACATTTTTATTGTGAAATATAAAATTATATATTACATTGATCTTTGTCAAGTATAAGTCGTGTTATTTCATAAAAATTTTTAATACATTCACCACATCTTGATGAACTAATTAAGTGGGCATATTCTGGGTTTTTCAACTCACCAGTTGTAGCGTTAACATAACCGATTGATCTTTTATTGGCATCTGTCCATGTATGGTCATTTATACAAATACCTAAACATCTTGGGTCATTGGGGCAGACATTATGAACAGAAAATGAACTATCATTAGCGGAATCTTCAATTTTATTACAATCGGAATCGCTTTCCTCATCGTCAAAACTACATTCATTATCAGATTCCACACTTGATATTTGAAATCCTTCTCTAGTTATGAAAATATTTCCTAATATTAAAATTAGAAGAACAATAATCAATATTACAATTGTTTTATACATATTAAAATAATTATATAAAAAAAATCAATTACAATTTAAATAAAAATAACCGGATTCACGATATTGAACGGGTGTTCCTTGACTGTCATCTACACATTTAATATTACCATTCCATATCGCTAATCTATCTTGATCTGATAACCCACCATCTAGTGTTTCTTCGCTATTGCTATTAGAACCACAATTTGTAGTTGAATCATTTAATAAACACAATAAAGAATTTATATTATCGGAATAATCTTTAACAATATAGTGACAATTTGACGTTCTTGCTAAAATTGGTTGTGGACTTTTACAATCATTATTTTCTTCGTCTACCTCTTTCCATTCAGTATAATCAGGAGTTAATCTATCACCTGTATTTTGAATATGTTGAATAATACATTTATTAATATTTTCTAGTTTTCTCTCATAAATTGTTACACCACAACATTGGTCATCTGCCGCAACTGTAACAATAGGATTCTCTTCATTAAATGAATTAATTTGTGATTGTGCTAATCTTCTATCTTCTTCTGATGAAACAGTTGAGTCTTCCTCCGACGCTGCTTCTTCAGATGATTGGGCAGCAGTTTCAGCAGCAGTATCTTCTTGAGAAGGATAATGAGCAGCAACTCCTGGAGAAGTACTAGTTGATGAGGTAGTTACTTTATCTTCATCTTCATCTTCATCTTCATCTTCATCTCCATCTTCATCTTCATCTTC
>MDTB01197030.1_pt1 | contig 20091 bp, 27 predicted proteins | sample 811161 | NCBI WGS metagenome assembly MDTB01 (sample SAMN05326650, study PRJNA326480) | marine metagenome | isolation source: seawater | place: Mediterranean Sea | collected 2009 | reverse complement strand
TGTTAAAAAGTAGGTATTACGATTCGATATGAATACAAACTTTTTAAATAGTTTAACAAATTTTTTAAAAAAGCGAACCTTTGAGTTTGTTGGATTGATACTAATTTCACTAGGAATAGCTTTAACAATTTCGTTCGCGACGTATTCACCATCTGATCCCTCGCTAGTATACGGTGAATCTAGCTCAAATGTTAAAAATTTACTTGGTATATATGGAAGCAACATTTCAGATTTCTTACTACAAAGTTTTGGTCTAATCTCATTTTTAATTTTAATTACTTTAATTTCATGGGGTTTAAAATTAATCTTTGAAAAAGAATTAAAAAATATTATTTTTAAAATATTTTATCTAACATTGTACTTGATCTTTGGATGTACGTTTTTACATATAACTTTTAATAGTTCATTTTGGCTTCTTGATAATGGTAATTCAGGTTTTGTTGGGGAGTTAGTTTATAATTTTATTTACCAATATACTCCATTAATTGAAAATCAATACACTAGTTTTGCTCTCATATTCTTAACAATTTTATTTTTTATTCTAAGTTCAGATATAAGTTTGAAAAATATTTTTTCTAAATTATTTTCATTTTCTATTAGTAAAAAAAATGAAAATATTGAAAGTGTAAGTGAAGAACTAGCAACAGAAAATACATCGAATGAAGAACAAAAAGAAACTCAACAAAGTTTTTTGTTTGCCAAAGAACAAACTAAAACAGTTGAAAAATTAAAAAAATTTCAATTACCCTCGATAGATTTATTAGAAAAAAATAACTCAAAATTATCTCCACAAGAAATGAATAAAAATAGACCCGATGAGCAATTTATGGAAGGAATTCTTCAGGATTTTGGTATTAGTGGACAAATAAAAAAAATTAATAATGGACCTGTTGTTAGTCTTTACGAGTTTGAACCTGCTGCTGGAGTTAAGGTTTCAAAAATTGTAAATTTATCAGATGACCTAGCGAGAAACACAAGTTCAACATCAGCTAGGGTAGCGGTCATACCAGGTAAAAACACAGTGGGAATAGAAATACCAAATGATAATAGAGAAAGCGTTTTTTTAAGAGAAATTATCTCAAATGAACGATTCAAAAGTCGAGATTTGAAATTACCAATAGCCTTAGGTAAAAGTATATCAGGTGTGCCAATAATAGGCGATTTAACTTCTATGCCTCACTTATTAATTGCAGGCACTACAGGATCTGGAAAATCTGTTTGTGTAAATACAATAATTACGTCCTTGTTATACAAGTTAAGTCCTGATCTATGTAAATTAATCTTAATTGATCCAAAAATGCTAGAACTTTCAGCATATGAAGGAATACCTCATTTATTGTCTCCAGTTATTACTGATGCAAAAAAAGCTACGTCAGCATTAGGATGGACAGTAAAAGAAATGAACAACAGATATAAACTTATGTCTAAAGTGGGAGTAAGAAATATCGATGGATACAATGAAAGACATAAATTGAAAATGCCCTACATTGTGGTTGTTGTGGATGAAATGTCCGATCTCATGTTGGTTGCCGGAAAAGAAATTGAAAACTACATTCAAAAATTATCTCAAATGGCGCGGGCTGCTGGAATTCACATCATAATGGCAACTCAAAGACCAAGTGTTGATGTGATTACAGGTACAATCAAAGCTAATTTTCCAACTCGTGTGTCATTCCAAGTAAGCTCTAAAATAGATAGCAGAACTATACTTGGTGAGCAAGGTGCAGAACAATTATTAGGAAAGGGGGATATGCTTTTCATGTCTTCTGCCAATAGAATTATAAGGATTCATGGTCCATATGTTTCTGAAAAAGAAATAGAGAAGATAAGTAGCGTTTTACGATCTCAAGGTGAACCAGATTATATAGATGAAATTACTACAACTTCAACCCTTTACGAAGACTCTAAAGATGTTTCAGAGGGAGGTGAGGATGAATTATACAACGAAGCTGTAAACATTATTAAATCTGAAGGAAAAGCTTCGACTAGTTTTTTACAAAGAAAACTACAAATAGGATATAACAGAGCAGCTAGAATTATTGATATGATGGAAGAAAAGGGGATAGTAAGTAAAGCAAACCATGTTGGCAAGAGAGAGGTGTTACAAAGTTGATGCTTTCAAGAGCTATTATTTTTTTTAGCTTATATTTAACTTTTACAAATTGTGTAGCAGCTGAGAAATCTAGAATAATTAATAAATTAAATAGTATAAATAATATTCAATTTAATTTCACACAGAATACAAATGGGAAGATAGAAAAAGGGAAATGTATTCTTGTTTTTCCAAATAAGTTAAAATGTAATTATGAAGACAAAAATGAAAAAGAACTTATTGTAAATAAAAAAATGATGGCAATTACCCAAAAAAGATATGGGAAAACACTTTTTTATCCATTATCAAAATCCACTTTTATGAATATTCTAAATAAAAATGAGTTAATAAAAATAATAAATGAAAGCAATACAATTATCGATGATTATTTAAATATCATTTTTACTGACGGAGACAATTCCAAAACATTGATTAGATTTAATAAAGAAGATTTTTTATTAGCTGGATGGATCTCATCGGATCAATATAATAATCAAGTAATTTTTGAAATTGAAATTACTTCTATGAATCAGATGATCGATAATAAAATTTTTACTTTACCTATGAGAAGTTAAGCAACAAAATCAATTTGTTCTTTTTTAAATACTTTAAACCCTCTTGATAAATAATTTGCTAAGGCGAACTTATGGTCTAAAGAACAAGTATGAACCCAAACTTTTTCTGCTTTATTATCATAAGATCCTTTAAGAGCATGAGTTAATAGCAAAGATCCAAAACCTTTAGATCTATATTCGCTTAAAATACCCATATTTATAAGCTCGTATTCTTTATTTTCATGCTTTTCAATTTCATAATAACCTATTAAATTTTTGTTGTTATCTTTGAGTATCCAAGTATCTAAAAGAGGGTTAGAGGAATATTTCAACCATTGTTTGTCTGTCCATACAAGTCTATCTCTCCAAAAATGATCTTTTCCGATTTGCTTGTAAAAAAATTTATTTATCTCATAATTTTTTTTACCATTTAGAATAATTTTTAATGCATTTTCATTTTTATTTATTTGAATCTTTTCATTCTTTGAGAATTTGTAATCTAAAAAATATCTTTGAACTTTTTTCATCTTATGCAACCATCTTTCCAATTTTTTCTCCCGCGAATATATGAAAATGTAAGTGTGGGACTTCTTGGCCTCCATCCGAACCTATATTTGAAAGTATTCTATAGCCTTTTTCTGTAACGCCTAATAAGCTCGAAACATGACTGACTGCCTTATAGAATTCAGTAATTTCTTTATCACTCGCCTTTTTATTGAAATCATCTATATCAATATATTCTCCCTTAGGAATAACAAGAGCATGAATTTTTTTTTGCGGATTTATGTCGTGAAAAGATAAAACATAATCATTTTCAAATATTTTTTTACAAGGTATTTCACCTCTTAAAATCTTTGCAAAAATATTATTCTTATCGTAGGGCATTTACTTTTTTCTTTTTACTAGCTCTTTCATAACATCTTCGATTTTTATGTTATTAGCTTCTAAATATACTAAAAGATGATATATCACATCAGCGCTTTCGTGAATTTTATTTGTATTTTTTTCCACAGCTTCTATTAATTCATTTATCTCTTCTTTCACTTTAGAAACGGATAAATTTTTATCTTTTAAAAGTTTATTGGTATAAGAGTCGTTTGGTGAAGAATTTTTTCGATCTCTGATTGTTTGAATTAAATCTTCTAAATCTTTAAGCATTCTAAATCCTAACGGGTATTCCCTTAGAGTTCAAATAATCCTTCACTTCTTTAATTGTGAGTTCTCCAAAATGAAAAATAGATGCAGCTAATAAAGCGTTAGCACCTCCTTTCTTGATACCATCATAAAGATGCTCTAAATTTCCAACTCCTCCAGAGGCGATAACAGGTATTGAAAGAGAAGAAGTAATGCTTTTAAGTAACTCTAAATCGTATCCAGATTTGGTACCATCTTTATCCATTGAAGTTAATAAAATCTCCCCAGCTCCATTGCGTTGAGCTTTTTTAGCATACTCAATCGCGTCTATACCTGTCTTATTTCTTCCTCCATGAGTAAATATTTCCCATTTCTCGTCAGATACTTTTTTTGCGTCTACCGCCACTACTATACATTGGGTACCAAATTTTTTTGAGGCTTCTTTGATAAAGTTCATATCATTTACTGCAGCAGTATTTATAGAAACCTTATCAGCGCCAGAGAGAAGTAAATTATTTACATCTTCTAAATTACTCACTCCTCCACCGACTGTAATTGGTATAAAACAATTTTTTGTAGTTTTCTTAATAACTTCTAACATTGCTTTTCTTTTTTCATGTGAAGCGGTAATATCTAAAAAACATATTTCATCTGCTCCTCCTTCATAATATAATTGAGCTTGAGCAACTGGATCGCCAGCATCTTTCAAATCTACAAAGTTTATACCTTTTACAACTCTTCCATTATCTACGTCTAAACAAGGTATTATTCTTACTTTGCTCATCAAAGTTTTCCTAACTCGGAAAGATTAATTTTATTTTCATAAATTGCCTTTCCAATTATTATGCCCTCGATTTTTTTTTTATCTTTAATTACTTTATTGACATCGTTTATCGAACTTACACCTCCAGATATTACAAAGGGGATGTTAAATCTTTCAGCTAATTCATAAGTATCTTCAAAGTTTGGTCCCGCCGTTGTGCCATCTTTATTAATATCAGTATAAATCACTCTTGATATTCCATAATTTTTTACCTTTTCTAAATAATTAAATACATCTAAATTTGTTTGATCTTTCCAGCCTGATATAGCAATTTTATTAGATCTTACATCTAGGGCTAAAGCTATTTTATCTGAATAATTGTTACAGCTTTTTTTCAAAAAATTATTATCTTTGATAGCTGCAGTTCCTAAAATAATTTTATCTGCACCAATATCTAATAGTTTTTTAATGTTTTCCTCATTTCTTATTCCGCCTCCAACTTGAACCTTTAATTTAAATTTTTTTATTATATTCTCAATTATATTTAAATTTTTAAATTCGCCTGCTACAGCACCATCTAAATCAACGACGTGTAAAAATTTTAATCCATTTTCATAAAATATTTCTGCCTGACGAATTGGATCTTCATTGTATATTTTTTCGCTTGAGAATTCTCCTTTGGTCAACCTAACGCATTTTTGATTTCTAAGATCAATAGCTGGAAATATAATCATATTTAAACGAGCTTATAGTGAGCCCTTTGTAGAAGGAATTGAAGTCTTGATTCTTTTGTCAATTGTAAAAGCGTCCTTTAAAGATCTTGCAAGTCCTTTAAAACATGATTCAATTTTGTGATGACTATTGTCTCCATATAAATTTTCAACGTGAAGAGTAATGCCTGCAGATTGAGAAAAAGCTTGAAACCATTCTTTAAAAAGCTCAGTATCCATTTCTCCTAGTTTTTCAACCTTAAGATCTACTTTCCAAATTAAATATGGTCTATTAGAAACGTCTAGAGAAACTCTGCTTAAAGTTTCATCCATAGGTATCATAGCTGAAGCATATCTTTTAATTCCTTTTAAATTTCCTGCTGCTTTTTTAATTGCTTCGCCTATCGCTATTCCACTATCTTCTGTTGTATGGTGAAGATCAATGTGTGTATCTCCTTTAGCCTTAATATTTAAATCAATAAGAGAATGCTTTGATAGTTGTTCGAGCATGTGGTCCAAAAATCCTATACCAGTTTTAATATTATACTTGCCCTTGCCGTCGATATTAGCTTCGACCGAGATACTGGTTTCTTTCGTTTTTCTTAATATTTTAGCTTTTCTTTTCATAAAATTGCTTATTAACCTTATGATATATATATAATTGTACTTTTTATCAATAAACACAAAATGTCTATTGAAGAAAAAAAATTAATCTCCACATAGAATAGCATGAATACAGCTGAAAAATGGCACGGAACTACAATTGTTCTTTTGAGGAAAAACAAAGAGACTGTAGTGGTTGGAGATGGCCAAGTTAGTCTAGGCAATACAGTGCTTAAAAGTAAAGCAAAAAAAGTAAGAAAGATCGAAAAGAGAAACGTGATTGCGGGTTTTGCAGGATCTACTGCTGACGCTCTAACGTTATTTGAGAGACTAGAAGCTAAGCTGGAAAAACATGCGGGAAATCTATCAAGAGCAGCAGTTGAATTAGCTAAAGATTGGAGAAGCGATAAATATTTAAGAAGATTGGAGGCTTTGATGGCGGTTGCGGATAAAGAAAAAAGTTTTATTATTTCTGGTACTGGAGATGTTTTAGAGCCAGAAGATGGAATTATAGGTATAGGTTCTGGAGGTAATTATGCTCTAGCAGCAGCAAAAGTTTTAATGGAAACTGATATGAAAGCTGAAGATGTTGCAAAAAAAGCTATAAAAGTAGCCTCAGAAATTTGTGTTTTTACTAACAACAACGTCACAATGGAAAAATTATAATGTCTGGCTCAAAAAAAGTTACAAGCTTAAATTTAGTAAAAGATAGAGAAAAAATAGAAAATAGTAAAGTAAGCGCTTTATCTCCCAGAGAAATAGTATCAGAATTAGACAGATATGTTATTGGGCAAAAAGAAGCAAAAAAAGCTGTAGCTGTAGCTTTGCGTAATAGATGGAGACGTCAAGCATTATCTGATGAAATGAAAGACGAAGTTTTACCAAAAAATATATTAATGATAGGACCAACTGGAGTTGGTAAAACTGAAATTTCCAGAAGGCTATCTAAATTAGCAGAAGCGCCTTTTATAAAAGTCGAAGCTACTAGATTTACCGAAGTTGGATATGTTGGTAGAGATGTAGAACAAATTATTAGAGATCTCGTTGAAATTGCTATAGCGATGGAGCGCGAGAAAAAAAGAAAAGAAGTTCATGCTAAAGCACAATTACTAGCTGAAGATAAAGTACTAGATGCGCTAGTAGGTAATAAAGCTTCAGTCGCAACGAGAGAAAGTTTTAGAAAAAGATTAAGAAACGGGGATTTAGACAACAACAAAATTGAAATAGAAGTAATGGATACAGCTACGTCAATGCCTGGTTTTGAGATACCTGGTATGCCAGGTGCAAATGTTGGCATGGTAAATATAGGAGAAATTTTAGGTAAATCAATGGGAAATAAAAAAGGGAAGAAGAAGAAGATGACAGTAAAAGAGTCCCATGAAATTTTAGTTGCACAAGAATCAGATAAAATGATTGAAGAGGATAAAATCGTACAAGAAGCAAAAAAATCAACTGAGGATAATGGTATAGTTTTTTTAGACGAAATCGATAAAGTTTCAGCTAGAGGTGATAGAGTTGGTGGAGATGTATCTAGAGAAGGAGTTCAAAGAGATCTTCTGCCTTTAATAGAGGGAACAACAGTAAATACAAAGCATGGTCCTATTAAAACAGATCATATATTATTTATTGCTTCCGGGGCATTTCAACTCGCTAAGCCATCTGACCTATTACCAGAGCTTCAAGGTAGGCTTCCTATTAGAGTTGAACTTAGTGCCTTAAATGAAAAAGATTTTATCAGAATACTAAAAGAACCTGATAACAGTTTGATTAAGCAGTACAAAGCTTTGTTAAAGACAGAAAATGTTGAACTAGAATTTAAGGATGATGGGATTGAAATGCTTGCTAAGATTTCTACAGAAGTGAATTCCTCAATAGAAAATATTGGAGCGAGGAGATTACACACAATTATTGAAAAAGTTCTTGATGATATTAGTTTTAATGCCACAGACAGGGCAGGTGAAAAAATAGTTGTTGATAAAGAATTTGTTGAAAAAAACCTGGGTGACTTGGTTAAAGACACCGATTTATCAAAGTTTATTCTATAAACTTTTTAATTTTATTAACAAAGCTCCCTCACCACCATCTTTTTGGTTTGGAATTTCAGCTGATAATATGAGCTTAGAGAGTTCTGGATCAGAATTTATAAATTCTGGCACTGAGTGTCTTAGTTTGCTAAAATGAGAAGACTTGTAAACATCATCTTGGTTTGAATGGATTCCTTTTCCAGTAATTAAAAGTATTTCCTTATAATTTTTTTCACTGCATGAAATTATTATTTCTTTAACTTTATTGTTAGCTTGATCTAGAGTTAGTCCGTGTAAATCAAATCTGAACTTTTTTTTTCTATTATCTATTGATTTATTCTGATCTTTATTATGAATTTGAGAAGTATCTTTTAAAAATTTTTCCCAGTCTTCTCTATCTTCTTCAGATAAATTATTTTTTTTTTTCACTTACTTAAAATTTCAGCTAAATACCAATTTGGACTATTGCTCGACTCTTTCTTAGAAAATTTCCACTGATCCGTTACAGTTTTTATACGATCTGGGTTTCCTTCTACAACATTATTATTTTTATCTTTTTTTACTGAAATAATATCTGAAACAAACTTAACTGTTGCAAAGATATTATTTTGAACTTTCTCGTATTTTTGAAGACTTGATTCTTTCATGCTGATGAAAGTTAATTCTGATTTAATACCTTTATTATCCCTTTCAGATATGGCCTGATCGAAATTGGTTGACATTTCAGAAGTTAGAAGATTTTTTAAACTTTTTCTATCTCCCTTAGCAAATGCCGTGATAATTGTTTCGTAAGCTATTTCTGCTCCACGAATAAACTTTTCTTTCTCTTCACCCTCCAGCTCATTTGAATTTTTCTTTTTAAATTTAACTTCTTGCTGTTTTCGAAATTCTTCAAATTTTTTTTCTGAGAATCTAGGATAGATTTTGTCTTCATGTCCAGTTTTTCTTCCTAAGATACTTCTCAATCTTAAGATTATAAACCCAGCTATCATAGCTAATAAAATGATATCTATATATCCAAAATTACTACTCATTGTTTGCTAAATATACATTAATAATATATTTTTGTATCAGACAAATGAACACAATACTAATATCAATTATAGGGCTTCCAATAATAGAAATATTGCTTTTTATTAAAATTGGAGAGAATATTGGGGCGATAAATACAATTTTATTAATAATTTTTACAGCTATTGTGGGAGTTTATTTCGCTAGAATTCAAGGGTTAAAAACCTTGAGATCGGGTTTTGTAAATCTTTATCAAAACAAATTACCTGTCTATGAAATATTATCTGGGGCATCTATTGCAATAGCTGCAATGTTTCTGATCATACCTGGATTTTTTACTGATGTGATAGGATTCTTGCTTCTCATCCCATTAACAAGAAGATTTTTACTGTCTTTTATAATGAAAAAAAACATGAGTCAAAATAAGGACGATAAAACTATCGAAGCTGAAATAATTGATGAGAAAAAGGATGAGTTATAAAATAATTGCAAAATATATAAAAACGTTAAACTTTAATATATCTAAACCAGATAAATTCTTATCTTTAACTAAAGACATTTCTAATTATAAATTTAAAATAGATATCAAGAGCAACAGTTACAAAGATAATATTATAGAAGTTCAAACAACTCTGGCTTTGGAACCGAAAGATAGTAATTTGGATGCAATTAATGCTGTAGTTACTTATTCGACTTTGGTGGAATTGGATAAAGATTTAAAAGATAAACAAAAATTAGAACGTATTATATTGATCGAAATACCTAATGAAATTTACCCTGAGTTAAGAAAAGTTTTTATTTTCATTTTTGAAAATTCAGGTTTTAGAGAAATTAAAATTGATGAGAATGTAGATTTTAAAAAACTTTATCTATCAAGAAAAAATTAAAAATAGTTTTTTTTTAATTCTGTCTTTAAAAATAAATTGTGACTTTTTAATTCTTCTTCTGAAGGTTTAATTACCTTTTTATAATAATTTATGATTTTACTCTGATTTGTTTTTTTCTCGGTTTCAGAATTAAAAGATAACCTGGGTTCTTTTGCATCTAAAAGATAGATATAAACTTCACGTAATAAATCACAATCCAAAACAGCATTGTGTTTTGTTCTTTTCGATAAATCTACACTAAATCTTCTACAAAGAGCATCTAAAGAGTTTGATGTTCCAGGATATTTACTTCTTGCTAATTCTAAAGTGTCAATTATTTTATTTTTGGAAATAATATTTTTTTTTACTATCTTAAGTTCATGATTAATAAAAGGTATATCGAATGGTGCATTATGAATGATAAGATCATTTTCTTCTATAAAATTTAAGAACTCATCGGCTATTTCGTAAAATTTTGGTTTATCTTTCAAATACTCAGTGGAATAACCATGAATTTTAAATGCTTCATCAGGCACATTGCGTTCAGGATTTATTATTTTATGAAAAATCCTTTTAGTTGGGATTAGCTCGTTGGTTTCAATACAAGCAATCTCAACAATCTTATGGCTATCCTTAAAAGATAATCCTGTAGTTTCTATATCTAAAAATATTTCGGACATTACTTTTTTATTATATCATTTACTTTCTTTTTTAGAATATTTTTAGATTTGTTATTAACAATTAAATAATCACAATATTTAATTTTTTTCTTCGCTGATATTTGATTATTATCTAGGATGTAAAACATCTTTTTATTTCCTCCATTTTTTAAATATCGTTTTAATCTCTTTTTTTTAGGAGCAACCACTAAAATTATATAATCAAAAAATTTTATTAATCTACTTTCTATTAATAATGGGATTTCAAAAAAGATGATTTTTTTATTTACGTTTTTTTTATAATACTCTCTCATTTGCTTTCTAACAAAAGGATGGATCATTTTACTTAACTCTTTAAGGGATATTTGTTTGTTTAATAACTTTATTTTAATTTCTTTTTTAATATTATTATTTTTTATCTTAAATTTTTTTTTTATTTTTTCTTTAAATTTTTTATTAGAGTATAAATATTTTACTACTTTATCTGCACTAAAAAGAAGCTTATTGTTTTTTGATAAGATTGCAGCAACTGTTGATTTTCCAGAAGACAAAGAACCTGTGATGCCTATCTTCATTGTATAAGTTTTGACTCCAATAGTTTAAGAAGTTCATCATCAACCTCTGGATTTATTTTGTTCCACAAATAAAAGGCTTTCTGGCCTTGATAAATTAACATATTTAATCCGTTATATGATCTTATTTTCCTGGACTTGAAATGCTTAATCATTTTTGTCTGTGCTGGATTGTAAATTGTATCAATATAAACCATGTCTTTTTTAAAATTATTAAAATCATTTTCAAAATTATCGCTTGTTTTTAAACCTAAACTAGTTGCATTAATTATTATATCAAATTTGTTAAGTACTCTGGGAAAATCATTCCAACGTAAAAGATTTATTTCTTTAAAATTTTTTTTTAAGAATAATGACTTTTCATATGTTCTATTAGTTAAAGAAATATTTAAAATATTAGATTTTAGTAAAGCCAATATAATTGATGGCGCAACTCCTCCTGCTCCTAGAATTAATACCTTCTTATTTTTTTTTTCTTGGTTAGGTATTGATTTTAAATATGCGGCTTGAAAACCAAATACATCTGTGTTTTCACCTACTAAATTACCATTTTCGTCTAGCATTATAGTGTTAACTGAGTGGGTTTCATTTGCTTCGTTTATAGTCTTAGTTAAGAAAGGTATCACAGATTTTTTATATGGTAATGTTACATTAATTCCCTTAATTTCTTTATCTTTAATTTTATCAATTACATTTTGAATTTCATTTTCAGGTATATCTAATAAATCGTATTCTGCATTAATGTTATACTTTTTAAACCAATAATTGTGCATAGTCGGCGAAAGTGAATGTGATATAGGGTTGCCTATTATTGCAAATTTTATTTTTTTCATTGCTTGTATTTGGTTATGTATTCCTTAATTTGTTTTATCGGCAAACCCATTATAGAATCTTTATCACCTTTTATATACTCAAATAAATTTAAGCCACCAGCTTCTATTTGATAAACTCCATAAGCTAATAGTGTTTCAGTTTTTATTTCACTAAGATAAGATTTCAACTCACTGCCGCTTAAATTTTTCATTTTTAGCTCAGATTTATCTGTATAATTCCAGATCATAGACCCATTTTTAGAGATACAAACAGAACTGATGAGATAATGTTTTTTTCCGTTAAGTAATTTTAAAATTTCATAAGCTTCGTCTCTAGAATTCGGTTTATTAATTAGTTTAAGATTAAGAGATATTACGCTATCAGCTCCTAAAACAAGCTGATCTGGATATTTAGAGCTTACCTTAATTGATTTTAATTCCGCTAGATTTTTTGAAATGATTTCTGGATCTGCGCCTTTGTCCAAAAGGGAATCTTTAACTTGATCTTCATCTACATTGGAGGGACATACGATAGAATCAACTCCATATTTATCAAGTAGTTCTTTTCTTACACCGCTTTTAGAGGCTAAAACAATTTTCATTTATTTTTTTTAATTTCAATTATTTTTATAATTGAAGCTGCTGTCTCTTCAACAGATTTTCTTGTAACATCAATTGTGGGCCAATTGTATTTTTTAAAAAGGTTTTTAGAATCTTCTACTTCTTTTTTTATAGAACTTATGTCTGTGTAATTTGAAGATCTATTTTCTTTCATTAACACCACTCGATTACGTCTTATATCTGATAATCTGTCTGGGTCAGCAAATAACCCAACCACACAAGATTTAAAGTCTTTGTTTTTTAAATCTTCTGGTATTTCTTGATTAGGTACAAGTGGGATATTTGTTGTTTTAAAACCTCTGTTTGCTAGATATATAGAAGTTGGTGTTTTGCTTGTTCTACTGACCCCAAGCAAAATCACATCTGATTTTGACAGATCTTCTGTTCTTTTTCCATCGTCATGTGACATTGTAAATTGTATAGCTTCTATTCTTTTATAATAATCGTCATCCAAAACGTGTTGGGCACTAGGTTTGTGACTTGCTTTTTGATTTAATAATTTTGAAAAAGCTAAAATTAAGCTGCCTAGAACACCGAAACAAGGGATGTTTGCTTCTTCACTTTTTTTTGAAAGATATTTTGCAAGCTTAGTTTCAACAATGGTGTAAAGTATGATGGGATTATTCCCTTTGATTCCATCATTAATTATTTTATCAACCTGCTGTTCTGTTCTGATGAAGAAAAACTCTTTTTTTTCATAATCAAAATTTTTAAATTGTGATTGTAAAGACAGAAAAATTCTATCTAGGGTTTCGCCCGTTGAGTCTGAAATAAGATATACATTGTATTTTTCGTTCATAATTCTGTTAATATTAATCGTATAACTTTGTTTTATGGTTTAAATTTAAAAATATTAAAAAAATACTCACATTAATTAACATATTTGGCACATTTTATTCGTTGTGAATTATCTTATACATAATGACTATAAACTGTGAATATATTTCAATCAATAATTCAAATATGAGCAGATTTAGAGAAGTAAGTGGGTATAAAATGTTTAAAACTAGGTATAAATAAATATAGTCGATACTAACATGACCTATTACAATAACTATTCTTATTAATATATTATTTATTTTATGAGTAAATTGTTAAATTGTTTAATAAAAAAAGATTATTCTTGCGTCCCTGTTTGGTTTATGAGACAAGCAGGAAGATATCTACCAGAGTTTAGACAAATAAGATTACAAAATCCAAATTTTTTAGAATTATGTTTTAATAGCAATTTAGCTACAGAAATAACATTACAACCTTTAAAGAGATTTGATCTGGACGCAGCAATAATTTTCTCAGACATTTTAGTAATACCCTATGCTCTAGGACAATCAATAGAGTTTAGAGAGAAAGGCGGGCCTTGGAGCCCAAGCTTTAGTGTAGAAAAATTTTTAAACACAAATGAAAAGGATTTTTTATCAACGCTTAAACCAATTTACGAAGCAATTCGAAAAACAAAAAGTGCATTAAAAAAAGACAAGTCTCTAATTGCTTTTATCGGAGCTCCTTGGACATTAATAATATATTTATATAACTTAAAAAATCACAAAAACCTAGATGGCAAAGTAAAAATTAAGCATAGGGATGAAATTAAATCAATATTAAAAAAATTAGATGAATTTTTAAAACTACATATATTAAATCAACAAAGAGCAGGAGCAGAAATAGTACAAATATTTGATTCATGGGCAGGATTAATTGAAGATAAGGATTTACAAGAGTATTGTTATACTCCTAATAAAAGTTTAGTAAATTTTTGTAAAGACAACAAAATTCCATCAATTTGTTTTCCTAAAGGTTTAAAAAACAATTACAAAAAATTTATTGAGGAAGTTAAACCTGAAGGAATTAATATTGACTATGAAATTGATCCTATATGGGCAAAAGATAATTTAAACAACACCTGCATTCAAGGCGGAATGAACCCCAGTTTACTTCTGAAGAATGAGAATACAGTATTGGAAGAAGTAGAAAAATATTTAGAAATTTTTAAGAATAATCCCTACATATTTAATCTCGGTCATGGTATTCTTCCTGAAACAAACCCAGAAATTATTAAAAAAATTGTAAAGAGAATTAAGCTAATTAAAAGATGAATTCAGATCACCCAAAAATAAACTTTGGAAAAACAGGAGTTTTATTGATTAATCTGGGAACTCCAGATTCTACAAAATGGTTAGATATAAGAAAATACTTAAAAGAATTTTTATCAGACAGAAGAGTAATAGAAGTAAATCCATTTCTTTGGCAAATAATACTCAATGTTTTCATATTAAACTTAAGGCCGTCTAAGACCGCTAAAGCTTACAAAGAAATATGGATGGAAAAGGAAGATATGTCCCCCTTAAGATATTACACAATTATGCAAACAAAGAAGTTGCTAGATAGAATTAGCAACAAAGATATAATTGTTGATTATGCCATGCGTTATGGCAACCCAAGCATAAAAAATAAAATTCATAAACTACAAAAAACTGGCTGTGAAAGATTAATCGTATTACCTCTTTATCCTCAATACGCTGCTGCAACAACTGCTACAGTTTGTGACGAAGTTTATAGAGTTTTAATGAGCATGAGATGGCAACCAAGTTTACAAATAATACCACATTACGAGTCCGATCCACTTTACATAAAAGCACTGAAAAATAGTTTAGATACAAAAATCTCTGAATTAAAATGGAAACCTGATTTAGTTTTAGCCTCGTATCACGGTATTCCTCAAAAATATTTTGATAAAGGGGATCCATATCATTGTTATTGTCATAAAACGTCTAGATTGCTCTCAGAAATATTTCAGGATATTGAAATAAAAACTACATTTCAATCAAGATTTGGCCCAGAAGCTTGGTTACAGCCTTATACTGATAAAACTTTAGAAAAATTACCAAAAGAAGGAAAAAAAAATATTATCGTAATATGTCCTGGCTTCTCATCAGATTGCGTTGAAACTCTCGAAGAAATATCTATACAAGGCAAAGAAAGCTTTCTAAAATCTGGAGGAAAAAATTTCGACGTTGTTCCGTGCTTAAATGATAGTAGTGATCATATAGACTTACTTGAAAAATTAACAAAAAAATTTATATAGATGAATACGTACTTAACCTTTAAAGCCCTTCACTTAATAGCGGTTATATCTTGGATGGCTGGTCTTTTGTATTTGCCTAGAATTTTTGTATATCACTCCGAAACCAAAGAAAACAAAGAACAATCAGAAACCTTCAAATTAATGGAAAAAAGATTATACTTTTATATTATGAATCCAGCCATGATTTTGTCATGGATTTTTGGGGTGCTGCTTATTCATTCACAAGGAATTATTAGTTTTGGTTTATTATGGATGAAAATTAAAATTGGATTAGTCTTGATTTTAACTGCCTACCATTTTTATTTGCTGGCTGTTTTAAAAGATTTTCAAATCGATAATAATACAAAAAGCTCGAAATTTTTCAGGTTTATAAACGAAGTTCCCACAATATTGCTTATTATCATCATTTTTGTTGTAGTTTTTAAACCATTATAATACTTGAAATTTTATCAAAAAGACCTATATTAAATCATCTTTCCTCAAAACTTAACAATCCAATGAACTTACAAGAGCTAAAAAAACAAAGTCCCGCTGATTTAATATCGCAAGCTGAAAAGCTCGGTATTGAAAATCCAAGCACACTTAGAAAACAAGAAATTCTTTTTGCAATATTAAAAAAATTGGCAGAAAAAAATGAACAAATCAGTGCTTCGGGAGTTCTTGAGACTTTACAGGATGGATTTGGTTTCTTAAGAGCTATTGAGTCAAATTATTTGCCTGGTCCGGATGATATATATGTAAGTCCAAGCCAAATCAGAAGATTTGGTTTGCGTACTGGAGATACAGTAGAAGGCGAGGTAAGAGCTCCAAAAGACGCTGAAAGGTATTTTGCTTTATTGAAAGTTAATAAAATTAACTTTGATGAACCAGAGAAAGGAAGAAATAAAATTGCCTTTGACAACTTAACCCCTTTATACCCAAACAAAAGAATTAAATTAGAGGTTGAAAGCACAAAGATAGAAAAAAAACCCGATAACACCGCAAGACTTATTGATCTAGTTAGTCCTATCGGCAAAGGACAAAGGTCTCTTATAGTTTCTCCTCCTAGAGCAGGCAAAACAATTATTCTTCAAAATATTGCTCAATCAATAACTGCAAATCACCCTGAAATTTACTTGATGGTATTGCTTATAGATGAAAGACCCGAAGAGGTTACAGACATGCAAAGATCTGTCAAAGGAGAAGTAGTATCTTCCACTTTTGATGAACCAGCTTCAAGGCACGTCGCAGTAGCAGAGATGGTAATCGAAAAAGCCAAAAGGTTAGTAGAACATAAAAAAGATGTAGTAATTTTACTCGATTCGATAACAAGGCTTGGTAGAGCATACAACGCTGTCGTTCCAAGCTCTGGAAAGGTTTTAACGGGAGGTGTCGATGCAAATGCATTACAGAGACCAAAAAGATTTTTTGGGGCAGCAAGAAACGTAGAGCAAGGCGGTTCATTGACAATTATTTCAACTGCTTTAGTAGACACAGGAAGCAGAATGGATGAAGTTATCTTTGAGGAATTTAAGGGCACAGGTAACTCAGAATTAATATTGGATAGAAAAGTCGCAGATAAAAGAATCTATCCTGCTCTTGATGTCACAAGATCTGGGACTAGACGGGAAGAACTTTTATTTGCGAAAGATGACTTGTCAAAAATGAACGTTTTAAGAAGAATAATAAGCCCTATGGGCACAATGGATGGTATTGAATTTTTAATATCTAAGATAAAGGATACCAAAAATAATTCTGATTTTTTTAATTCGATGAATAAATCTAATTAAAGTTAATTTGTAATTTAAGTTCTTTTCTTATAAAATATTTCTATGATTGATAAATTCAACAATTTATTTTATTTAATAATTTTCCTAGCTCACTTTATAATTGTTGGTAGCTATGCTTACCAGTTAGTCTTCGATACCAAAAAATTTCTTAAAGGCAGAGGAGTTGATAAAACCGCAACTTTGATAACTAGATTCGCCGGATCATTTATGGTTGGACTTGTTTTAATGGCAATTTATATCGCATTTATTAGATCTGGAGGTCTAGAAGCTACGTGGTCTTTCTTTAACTTAGTTTTCATAGTTAATGTTTCGATATTAATTATAAATTTTTATTCTCTAAAAATTGACAAGACAGGGCTAACAAAAAAGACCAAAAATGATGGAATATACGCTCCGTTAATTTTAACAATTATGAGTGCAATACTTTGCTACGGATTAGCTGATAAAATATACGTCTAAATTCATTGTATTGTTTCTTTATCACCAGAGTTTTCATATGAATAAAACTCTATTATATTAAGTAAAGTAGTTGTTTTTTCATTTAAGCTTACAGTTTCTAAAAGTTTTTGTTTCTCACCATTAGATATCGGAGCAATCATTGAAAGCGTATTTATTTTTTGATTTTCGTCCAATTTTTCAAATTCTTTCCAATTGATCATTAGACCATTTTTCTCAAAAAATTTTTTTACTTTTTCCATAAAGTTTAATTTATCATATGCCAATGGTAATTTATCTGGATCTAAAAGATCTTTATGAAATTTTTTATAATCTACTTCAAATACTCTATACTTTTTTTGATTTTCAATTTCTTTAGTAATCTCAAATCTAGTTATTCCGGTCAAATTAATAAGAACTCTACCATCAGATGTTTCTTGGTAATCGTTAATTTTACCAAGACAACCAACTTTATAAACTAGGCTATTCTCTTTCTTAGATTGTACCGTACCCATTAGTTTATTACTTCTAAAACAATCGTTTACTAAATCTAAATACCTTTCCTCAAAAATATTTAAAGGTAAATTTGTTTTTGGGAAGTAAATCACTCCACTCAGTGGGAAAACAGGTATTTGCTTAGGAAATTTTTTATCCATATGCTAATTATATGGTTAATAAATTAGAACTGTCAATTTGAAATAATATACTGGATGTTTGCTTTTAAAATTGCTCTGTTTCTGTAGAATCTTTCATTGCAGTCGTCGAACTTTTACCTGAACTTATAGTATTGGATACAGCATCGAAATAAGATGTTCCCACCTCCCTTTGATGCTTGACACTCGTATAACCATCTTTTTCTCTTAAAAATTCATTTTGTTGAATTTTAGAATAAGCAGTCATACCTTCCTTCTTGTATTTTTCTGCGAGTTCAAAAATTGCGATATTTTGAGTATGAAATCCAGCCAATGTAATAAACTGAAACTTATAACCCATAGCAGATATTTTTTCTTGGAAAGTTGCTATTTCTTTATCAGATAAATGTTTTTTCCAATTAAACGAGGGAGAGCAATTGTATGCTAGTAGTTTACCAGGAAACTTTTCATGAATTGCATCTGCAAATTTTTTAGCTTCTTCTAAGTTTGGTGAAGCTGTCTCACACCATATCAAATCAGCGTAAGGAGCATAAGCTAGTCCTCGAGAAATTGCTTGATCAATGCCTTGTTTAACATAATAAAATCCCTCAGGAGATCTTTCACCTGTCAAAAATGGTTTATCATTTTTGTCAAAATCATTTGTTATAAGTTTTGCAGCATTAGCATCAGTTCGTGCTAAAATTATTAAAGGAACATCAGCTATATCAGATGCTAATCTAGCTGCTTGCAAATTTTTAACCATAGTACCAGTTGGTACTAAAACTTTTCCACCCATGTGCCCACATTTTTTCTCACTTGCTAGTTGATCTTCAAAGTGAACACCAGCAGCACCAGCTTTGATAAACTTTTTTGTTAATTCAAATACATTTAATGGCCCACCAAAACCTGCTTCTCCATCTGCAATAATCGGAAGCATATAATCTGTTTTTTTGTTTGGAGCCATATCCCCGTTTAAAATTTCCATATGTTGAATCTGATCAGCTCTTAATAGAGCGTTGTTCATTGCCTCTACTAGTTTTGGAGCACTGTCATACGGATATAGAGATTGATCAGGATACATTTCTCCTGCACTATTAGCGTCAGCAGCTACTTGCCAACCGCTTAAATAAATAGCTTTTAATCCGGCTTTAGCGTGTTGTACGGCTTGATTACCAGACAACGAGCCTAAAGTATTAATATAAGACTCAGTGTTTAGTAGATTCCAAAGCTTCTCAGATTGATTTTTACTTATAGAATACTCTATTTTGATAGAGCCCTTTAATTTTTCAACATCCTCAGGTGTGTAATCCCTTTTTATGCCTGCAAAACGTTTTAGTTTGAAAGATATGTTACCTTTTGAAGACATATACAATACTACTATCTTAGATTAGATGTTCTCTTGGTTTTGCTCAGCATCGTACTGGCTAATACCACTAGAACCCCAATCACAATAGTCATCTCTTAAATAGATAGTCTGAGACTTATGCTGATTGTACTCTTCTTCAGTTATATGATTTGGTTTATTGTTGTTCATGTAAATCTTATAATTTACAAAATTTACAAAGTAAACAAATATATCATATTTGCTTGTAAATCACTAAAATTTAGTGTAAAAATATATTTACAAAATTTACAAATAGTAAAATGAGTAAATTAATTTTAAAAATAGGGCCTAAAATAAAGGCTTTTAGAAGACAAAAGGGATTACAAGCTAATAAATTAGCTGAGCAATTAGGTATTTCACCAAGCTAT
>MDTB01075394.1_pt1 | contig 20091 bp, 23 predicted proteins | sample 811161 | NCBI WGS metagenome assembly MDTB01 (sample SAMN05326650, study PRJNA326480) | marine metagenome | isolation source: seawater | place: Mediterranean Sea | collected 2009 | reverse complement strand
TCTCCTGCTTTAATATAGATTTTTGCTTGATCTAAAAATTTCATTTTGGATTAAAAATTAAAGAATTATTAAAAATTATCTAGGAATTACAGATACAAAAGTTCTGTTAAATTTTGATTTTTTAAATTTTACTTTACCTTTTATTAATGAAAAAATTGAATGGTCTTTTCCCATACTCACATTTTGACCTGGATGTATTTTAGTCCCACGTTGTCTAACTATTATATTTCCTGGAATAACCATCTCATCACCAAATCGTTTTATTCCGAGACGCCTCCCTTTACTGTCTCGTCCATTACGTGATGATCCGCCTGCTTTTTTTGTTGCCATTTTATTTATCTTCTTTTAATTGCTTTTTTTTATCAGTTTTAATTTTTTTTTCTACTTTATTTTTTGTAATTTCAATAGGTTTGGCTTCAGCTAAAATTTTCCCATCCTTTGAGAAAATTTTTGTAATTTGTATTTTTGAGTGAAGTTGTCTGTGACCATTTTTTTTACGTGAATTCTTTCTTCTTCTTTTGTGAAAAACTAAAATAGTTCTATCTTTGACATTCTTTAATAACTTAGCTTCAACCATTGCCCCAGCTATATTTGGATTGCCTATTTCAGTAGAATTTTTATCATTGAGCAAAAGAACATTCTTAAATTTTATAATTTCTCCTTCTTTAGCTTCAAGTTTTTCAATTTCAATGATTTTACTTGGTGAAACCTTATATTGTTTTCCCCCAGTTTCTATAATTGCAAATGACATAAATATTCCTTTAATAAATTAAAGGCAATATAACGTGGCGACTAATCAAGTCAAGTTCAATGATGTTAAAAATTATCTTTTAGTTTCCTTAATTCAGTAAAAACTTCCAATTTATTGGATTTATCCATTTTAAGATAATTTTTTATTTTTGTATTATCACATCTTAGAAAACTATTAGTCTCTAATTCTGTTTCTAATGTTACTGGAATTGTGGGTATTTTTTTCTGAACATTTATATAAACATCTTTGACTCTTTCTTTTAATTTTTGATTTTCTCTATCTATTGATAAACAAAACTCAGCATTTTTTTTTGTATATTCATGTCCACAATAAATCATTGTGTTTTTTGGAATTTTTTTTAATTTTTCTAAAGAATCAAACATGTCCTGAAAAGTTCCCTCAAAAATTTTTCCACATCCAAGAGAAAAAAGAGTATCACCTGTAAAAATTACATTTGCACTTTGTGAAAAAAAGGCAATGTGTCCAAGAGTATGACCTGGAATATGAATAGTTTTGAATTTTGTTTTTCCCAAGGAAAAAATATCATTATTAGTTTTAAAGATATCTGCATTGGGTATTTTTTCTTTATCCTTTAAAGAACATATAATTTGTGATTTATATTTTTTTTTTAAACCTGGGTTTCCTCCAATATGGTCAACATGATGATGAGTGTTTAAAATAAAATCAAGTTTCTTATAAGACTTTTGTATTTCAAAATCTATCGGACCCATTTCAGAAGGATCTATAACCGCAACTATATTTGTTTTTTTATCTCTTATTAAATAGCTATAATTATCTGAGAGACACTTAATTATTGTTACATCAAGCATTTTATCCAAGTAAAAATATACCAACTTTTGAAAATAAGTTTTTAACCTCAAGATTATTTTTTCTTATTTCAGAAGTTTTTTCTTCGTTGATACCAATAACTTTATTTATTTTAATATTTCTTTCTAAACAAAAATGAAATAAATCTTTAATAGAACACATATGTAAATTTGGAGTGTCATACCATTTATAAGGTAAAGTTTTAGTTACAGGCATTTTACCAAAAAGTAACAAATTTGTTCTAACTTTCCAATAACCAAAATTTGGAATAGAAATAATAACTGATTTTCCAATTCTTAAAAGTTCTTTTAAAACTTTGTCAGGGTCATAAAAAGCTTGAAGAGTTTGACTTAATAGAACGTAATCAAAAGACTGACTCGGGAATTGATGAAGTTCAGTTTCAGCGTTCCCTTCTATTACAGATAAGCCTTTGTAAATGCATTTTTTTACATTTTCTTCTATTAACTCTAGACCTCGAGCTTCAATATTTTTTTCTTTTATTAAAAGATTCATTAGTGCGCCGTCCCCACACCCAACATCGAGAACCCTAACATTTTTAGGTAGTAAATCAGCGATTACTCTAAATTCTTTTTTCATTTTTAAATTTTTCATACATTGAATCAACAAATCCTTTTAAAGTTTTAAGAAACTCTGGTTCTTCTACTAAAAAAGAGTCATGACCTTTTTCAGTTTTTATTTCCGCAAATGAAACATCAGCACCCGATGCATTTAACGCAATAACAATATCTTTATTTTCTTTTGTTGTGTAAAGCCAATCAGAAGAAAAAGATATTACTAAAAATTTTGTTTTTTGATTTTTAAAAGCTTCAACCAGTCCGCCTTTAAATTGTCTCGATAAATCAAAATAATCCATAGCTCGAGTAATATACAAAATAGAGTTGGCATCAAATCTTTCAACAAAGGTATAGCCCTGATGTCTCAAATAACTCTCTACTTGAAAATCAGCATTAAAACTAAATTCATAATCAGCTTTTTCTTGAAGCTTTCTTCCAAATTTTTCTTGCATTCCTTTTTCTGATAAATAAGTTATATGCCCAACCATTCGTGCAACCGCAAGACCATTTTTAGGTTGAACATTTTTTCTAATATACTTTCCGTTATCCCATATTGGGTCAGCCATGATAGCCTGACGAGCTAGTTCATTAAGCGCAATGTTTTGAGCACTATGACTTGTACTACAAGCAATTGGCACTGCAGAAAATGTTCTATTAGGAAATGTTGAACAAAATTGAAGTAGTTGCATTCCTCCCATAGAACCTCCTGTAGCGCAAAGAAGTTTTTTTATTCCTAAATGATCCAAAAGAGTTTCTTGTGCTCTCACCATGTCTTTTATTGTAATAACTGGAAAGTTAAGGCCGAAGGGTTCTTTTGTTTTTGGGTCAATTTCTTTTGGACCCCAGGAACCCATACAACCACCTATAACATTAGCACAAATTAAAAAATATTTATCTGTATCTATTGCTTTACCAGGACCGACTGCATTCGTCCACCAACCTTCTTTTTTTGTAACTGGATTAGTACCACTTACAAATTGATCTCCCGTTAAAGCATGAAACGCTAAAATAGCATTATTCTTTTCCTTATTAAGTTTTCCATAAGTTTCATAAGCCAAAGGAAAATCTTTAATAGTTTTTCCACAATCCAAAAGAAGAGGTTTACTGACTGTGTGTTTTTTAATTTTATCTAGTTTATAGTTCATATAAAAAAAAAGCCCAGCTAAACTGGGCCAAAACCCTTTTTAGCTGCATTTAGTTCAGCGCTCGCAATTTGGTTAAATCAGCGCTAAAGATTAATACTAAATCGTTCTAAACTTGTCAAATTCATATGTAATGAATCGTAGAAATCTTTGAACTTTTTATATATTAAATTAAATAAAATATGAATTTACCTAAACCAAAAAAAATTAATGCCCAAAAGTATGAGCCAGGATTAAGCTCTTTTAAAAAAAGAATTGTTAAAATTAAACTTTCTGCAAATGAGTCAGCTTTAGGCCCGAGTCCTAAAGCCATAAGAGAATATATCAGAACTTCAAAAAGTATTAAGAGATATCCTGAAAATCAAAGCTTTTTTTTACAAAAAATATTAGCAAAAAAATTTAAGTTAGATTTTAAAAGAATTATCGTCGGGTCAGGATCAGATCAAATTTTTGAATTAATTTGTAGGGCTTTTCTTAAAAAGAATGATGAGGTAATTGTACCGCAATATAGTTTTATCATTTATAGAATTTACAGTAAAATTTGCGGAGCAAAAGTAATTTATGCTAAAGAAAAAAATTTTAGAATTTCTGTCGATTCTATTCTTTCTAAAGTCTCAAAAAGAACAAAAATAGTTTTTCTAGCAAATCCTAATAACCCAACAGGTACAATTATTTTTAAAAATGAACTTTTAAAATTAAGAAAAAAACTAAGAAGAAACATACTCTTAGTTGTAGACGATGCTTATTACGAGTATGTAAGAAATAAAAATTTCTCTTCTGGACTTGATTTATTTTCAAAATCAAAAAATGTTATTATCACACGAACATTTTCAAAAATCTTTGGTCTTGCAGGTCTTAGAATTGGATGGGGTTATGGTCCCAAAGTTTTGATTGAAGCCTTAAATAACATTAAACCTCCATTTAATGTAAACAAAGCTGCAATATCAGCTGCTTCAGTTGCTATAAAGGATAAAAAATGGTTATCAAAAGAAATTCAGCACGTTCGTAAATGGTCAAATACTTTTTTAAAAACATTTAAAAATCTCAAAATTGAAACAAACAAAAGCTATGGTAATTTTTTGTTAATAAGTTTTAACAAAATAAAAGGAAATTCAAAAAAGATTTTTTTAAATCTTGCTTCATCAGGTATAATTGTTAGAGAAATGAGTATATACAATATAAAAAATTGTTTAAGAGTAAGTATTGGAAGCTCTATAGAAAATAAAAAATTTATTTATAAATTAAAAAAAATTATTAATGTTTAATAAAGTATCAATTATAGGCTGTGGTTTGATAGGCTCTTCAATTTTAAGAGCTATTAAGCAAAATTCTCTTGCTAAAACTATAGCAGTCTACGACAAATCTAAAGATGTATTAGAATTTCTTAAAAAAGAAAATATTTGCGATAATGTTACAAGCGACCCAAAAATCGCCGTAAGTGAATCAGACTTAGTTATCATCTCAACTCCTTTAAGTTCTTACAAAGAAGTCCTTTTGTTAATAAAAGATAACTTTAAAAAAGGAGCAATACTTACAGATACAGGATCGGTTAAAAAAGAAATAAATAAAATAATTGAAAATTTAAATTTACAGAATATTTGTTGGATAGCATCTCACCCAATAGCTGGAACTGAAGAAAGTGGACCAAAGGCAGGTTTTAGCGAATTATTTAAAAAAAGATGGTGCATTGTTTCTCCATCTAAAAATGCAAAAAAAGAAAATATAGATAAACTTAAAGATTTTTGGGAGTCAGTTGGTAGCAAAGTTAAAATTATGGATTTTAAAGACCATGACCATATCTTATCTCTTACTAGTCACTTACCTCACGCTGTAGCTTATAGTATTGTAAGAACAGCTGTTAGAAATGATGAGAAGCTAAAAGATGAAGTTATAAAGTACAGCGCAGGAGGATTAAGAGATTTTACTAGAATTGCATCCTCAGACCCAGTTATGTGGAGAGATATTTTTATTGATAACAGTGAAAATATCATAAGGGCTATTGATGAATTGTTAAAAAATTTAGAAGAGTTTAAAAAAGCTATAAATGAAAAAAACGGAGATTATTTAGCTAAAATATTTAATTCAACAAAAAATATAAGAAAAGAAATTATCAAAGAAGGGCAAGATGTTGATCAACCTGACTTTGGAAGAAAAAAGAATTAATAAAATTTTTCCATTTCTTCATAAATTTTATCCTCCAGCTCTTTAACAAAATCTTTTTTTTCCATGCCTACTTCAATAGGTTCCAAGAAAGAAATGTGTAAGTCTCCAGGAAATTTTAAAAAACTATTTTTAGGCCAAATTTTTCCTGAATTTAGAGCAACAGGTACACACGGCAGATTAATGGAATTATAAATTCTACCAACTCCTTTTTTAAAGGGAATTTTTTCTCCAAACTTAACTCTTGTCCCTTGAGGAAATATTAGCAAAGGTCTTTTTGTTTCAGAAATATTTTTTTTTATCTTTTCAAAAAAATTAATATTTTCTTTTGTTGTTGTTTCTCTTATAATATCTATCGCACCAATTTTTTTAAGGTATAATCCAAATAATGGTATTTTAAGTAATTCTTTTTTGAGAATGAAAATTGGATAATTTAGAGGTGCCTGAAGAATAAAAGTTTCAAGCATCGATTGATGAGCCGATGCAACAAAAAACTTTTCTTTTTTTTTTAGATTTTCTAATCCATGAAATATAACTCTAGAATTTAAAAAAATTCTCATTAAAAATATTATTTTATAGGCTAGGGCTTTACCTACTATAGCAGCCACTTTTCCTGGTAGAATTAAAGTTGGTATTGCGATTATAAAAAAAAACGAAATAGTAAAGTAAAAAAAAATATTAAAAATTAACGATTTGATAAGTTGCATTAAATATTAACAAGTTTTAAAAGACTTTGTTTTTTTCTAATAATCTTAATTTTTTTTTTATCTATTATAATCTCAGCTGCTAGAGGTTTGATATTATAATTAGAGGAAAGAGTGGAGCCATAAGCTCCAACGTTCATAATAGCAACGTAATCATTTTCCAAAAGTTTTTGATAATTTTTATACTTTATAAATTTACAGGTCGTTTCACAAATTGGTCCCACAAATTCTACTGAATATTTATTTCTGTTACTATTTTTTACCAGTGGAAATATATTATGAGACGCATTGTATAAAGCTGGCCTCATAAAATCATTCATGCCTGCATCCAAAATTGCGAAAATTTTATTTTTTCCTTTTTTTAAATATTGAATTTTTGACACAAGTATTCCTGCATTTCCTAAAATTGCTCTTCCAGGTTCAAAAATTATATTACAATTAAATTTTTTTTTAAATTTATTAACTGCTTTAGCATAGTTTTTAAGATTAATTTTCTTTTCTTTTTTTTCATATGAAATACCAAACCCTCCACCAAGATCTACAAATTTAAGATGAAGATTTAAACTTTGAATAATTTTACCTAAAACTTTTAAAGTTTTTCTAAAAGGATTTTCAGATAAAATTTGACTGCCAATATGAACACTTATTGCGTCAAGTTTCAAATTTTTATATTTATTTAGATTTTTTGACAAATGAATTAAATCATTTATCGAAACGCCAAATTTATCTTGCGCTTTTCCAGTTGAGATTTTTCGATGAGTCTTTGCATCTATATCAGGATTTAGTCTTACACCAATAGATGTTTTCTTTTTCATTTTTTTTGAAATTTTGTTAATTAATTTAGCTTCATTTTCAGACTCTACATTAATCAATAAAATATTTTTTTTTATTGCTAGTATTAGTTCTGTTTCACTTTTTCCAACCCCTGAAAATACGATTTTATTAGGTTTTATACCGGCTTTTAAAACTTTTAATAATTCTCCTGCAGAAACAACGTCTGCACCACATTGTTGTTCTTTTAAAACCTTTAAAATTGATAAATTTGAGTTAGACTTTACAGAAAAACAAACAAGAGGTTTTGATTGAAAAAAAGTTTTTCTAAAATTTTTTAAATTTTCTAAAATTTGTTTTTTTGAATATAAATAAAAAGGTGTTTCACTTTTTTTTATGACTTTAATAACTGGAATATTCTCTATTGTTAATCTATGATTTTTGTAATTAAACTGTGACATTTTAATTATATAATTTTATTAATTGTTAAATTTTGTTCAGCTTTAAATTCAGGATTAGATTTTTTTCCACAACCACTTGTTATAAAGATTAAACTTATTAAAGATACATATATTAGATTTCTCATTTTATTTCCCTTTTTAACTTTTTTATCATTTTTTTTATATTTTTTTCTGCTGTTCCGCCAAAAGAAATTTTTGAATTCATTGAATTTTTCACATTAAATAGTTTTAAAACATTTTTGTCTAAGTTTTTATAAAATTTTTGCACCTCTACAAGAGTCAGTTGATCTAATCTTTTTTTATTTTTTTCTGCATAATTGACTAATTTCGAAGAGACATTGTAAGCTTCTCTAAATGTCAATTTTTTTGTTCTGACTAGATAATCAGCAAAATCAGTTGCAGTTGTAAAACCTTCATTAGCCATTTCAAGCATTCTTTTTTTTGATGGTTTTAGGTTTCTGATTAATTCATGACTCATTGTAATAGTGTCCTTCAAAGTGTCAAAACTATCAAAAACCAGCGCCTTATCATCTTGTAAATCTTTAAAATATGAAATAGGTAAACCTTTCATTATTGTTAAAAGTGAATTAAGTTTACCGTAATTTATACCTGTTCTACCTCTAATTAGTTCAGCGGGATCGGGATTTTTTTTTTGAGGCATGATAGAAGAACCTGTTAAAACACTATCGTTAAATTCAATAAGTTTGTAAGCATCTGAATTCAGGATTATGAAATCTTCTGCTAATCTTGATAAGTGCATTGCACAAACTGCGCTTGCATAAAGAAAATCTAGGGCGAAATCTCTGTCAGAAACGGAATCTATAGAATTATTTGTTGGTTTTTTGAAACCTAATCTTTTAGAGGTAAAACTTCTATCAATTTTGTAGGAAGTACCTGATAAAGCAGCAGCGCCTAAAGGTGACTCATCAAGTAAGTTTAAATTATGTAAAAATCTTTTTTTATCTCTATTTAACATTTCATAATATGCTAATAAATAGTGCGCAAATGAAATAGGTTGAGCATTTTTAAGATGAGTAAAACCAGGCATTACGGTTCCCACATTTTGTTCAGCTTTTTTTACTAAAGTTTTCATCAAATAAGAAATTATTTTAGTTATTTCTTCAGATGACTTTTTTACCCAAAGTTTAAAATCAGTAACAACTTGATCATTCCTAGACCTTGCCGTATGCATGTATCCCGCTGAAGTTCCAATCATATCAAATAATTTTTTCTCGATATTCAAATGAATATCTTCAAATTTTTCACTAAAAACAAAAGATCCTTTGTCGATCTGTAAATTTATTTTTCTTAAACTTTTAATTATTTTAACGCCTTCTTTTTTTGGGATTATTTTTTGCCTAATAAGCATTTCTACATGAACTATAGAAGCAACTATATCTTCATTATAAAGTCTTTTATCGACTTTTATTGAAGAACCTATCTTTTCAAAAGATTTTGACCTTTTGCTTTTAAATCTTTGAGCCCAAACTGTTTTATTTTTATTTTTCATTTTACTATGTTAATTTCAATTTAAATTAATATGAAAATTAGTAAATCTTTTAAAACCTATATATACGTATTATTAGTCATTTTCATTCCACAAAGCCTTAATAGTGATAATAAAATCTCTAATAATATAATTGTACATAAAAATCCAATAACAATATTAGAGGTAAAATTTGATGATTTTGAACTCAAAACTGTAGATTTAAGAGAAAAAAAAGGATCATTGATAATTATTAATTTTTGGGCAACTTGGTGTTTGCCTTGCAAACGAGAAATGCCTTCACTAGATCAACTTGCTGAAAAATTACCAGATATTATGATTTATCCTATAAATCTTGAAAAGGTTAATAAAACTAAAGCTAAAAACTTTTATAACGAACTAAATATTAAAAATTTAAAAATTTTTTTTGATTCGGAACTTAAATTACCGTATCAGTTTAAAATAAGGGGAATGCCCACAAGTATCCTAATTAATAAAGAAGGCAAAGAATTTGGACGGATAATTGGAGAAGTAGATTTTTCTAATAAAAAATTTATAAACTTTATTAAAAGCTATTTATAAAAAAATGAAATATTCTTTAAACACCACTATTGTACGTCCTATGTCAGAAAAGGAACCTAGAAACGCTGTTATATTATGTCATGGTTACGGCGGAGACGGAAAAGACATCTCTTTGTTGGCTAACTATTGGAAAAATTATCTTCCCGATACACTCTTTGTATGTCCTGATGCTCCTGAGAAATGTTCTGTAAGTCCCACTGGATTTCAATGGTTTGACTTAATGGATCAATCATCAGATCAAATATTAGCCAAGTCATTAGTCGCAGAAATGAAGCTAAATAAATTAATCGATGAAGTTAAAAATATTTACAGACTCTCATCTAAACAAATTGCTTTAGGAGGGTTTAGTCAAGGATGCATGTTAAGTTTACAAACTGCAATAAAAAGAAAAGATGAAATAAAATGTGTCATAGGCTATTCAGGAAAAATAATAGACACAGAACACTTAGGTGAAAATATAAACTCTAAACCTGAAATTTTTTTAATGCATGGAGATATGGATGAGATAGTTCCTGTGAGTTTTTTACTTGAAGCAAAAGAATTTTTTAACTCAAAGAAATATACTATAAAAACTAAAATTTTTCAAAATTGTGAACATAGAATACCTTCCGAAGGATCTAGTCTTGGATTAGAGTTTATCAAGGAAAACCTTTACTAAATTAATATTAGATGTAACAAATTTATAACTTGATATAATTTCTCTATTAAGTTAACTTTTTAATATGATAATACCTTCTAATGAAAAAGTTCCTTTAGAAAAATGTCCTGCATTAGTTTTAAATGCTGACTTTAGACCACTCAGTTATTATCCATTATCTCTTTGGTGTTGGCAAGATGCTGTAAAATCAGTTTTTTTAGATAGAGTGAGTATAGTGTCAACATATGAAAGAAAGATAAGAAGCCCATCATTTGAAATGAGCTTGCCAAGTGTAATTGCTTTAAAAAGTTTTATTAAACCTTCAGAGAATCCAAACTTTACAAGATTTAATGTTTTTCTCAGAGATAAATTCACATGTCAGTATTGTGGAAATAATAAAGACCTAACTTTTGACCATCTTCTTCCAAAATCAAAGGGCGGTGTTACAGATTGGGAGAATGTTGTTACTGCATGTTCAACTTGTAACGTAAAAAAAGGTGGAAAACTCTATAAAGATTGTGATCTTAAATTGTATAACAAACCTTTTAGACCAACAGTGGATGATTTACACAAAAATGGTAGAAACTTTCCTCCAAATTTTCTTCATGAAAGTTGGATGGATTATTTATACTGGGATATAGAGCTAGAACCTTAAATTAAATTTTTTCAGAAATTGCTATTGCTATTCTAGATGAAGTTTTAATTATTTTGTCTAATAGACTGTAAGCCCCTTTTTTCGTGGCTCCACTTTCATAAGCAATATCTTTGTGGTCCAACTCATCTTGTCTAAACTTAATAATTTTTTCTTTTAGGGCTTTTTCGTCATCTTTGAGCTTATATGTTTGATTTTTATAATGATTATCAATGACTTCCTCAACAGAGGCGGTGCAAAGCATTGCCGCTTTTTTTCCAAGCATGGCAGTACTAAAGCCCAGTGTCACTCCCATTAAATCCCAAACTGGAAGTAATTTGGTAGGTTCAATTTTTCTTTTTTGTATTTCTTTATCAAAAAATTCATAATGCTCAATCTCGTGTTCTTTCATTTCCTCTATTTTTTTTTTTAAAACCTCATCCTGTTTAAAGGTTTTTAATGCTAAGAGCTGACCCTCATAAATTTTAATCGCACCTCTTTCTCCTGCATGATCTACTCTAATTATCTCTTCTAATATTTTTTTATCAGTTTTTTTCATAATTAATTATAATCTTACTCAATGTAACAGTTATTACTAATGATAAAACTGTATTTATTGTAGCAAGAGATAATCCAAAAAGTCTAAAAGAGACATCTTTACAACTTACCCTAGTTTTTTGGAGTTCTTTTAGGAGCTCTTCTGAATTAGTTATTTTTTGAAAGCCTTCAAGACCACAAACTAAACTTTCTGAAAAAAAATTTTGTTCAATTCCAAAATGATAAAAAGAAACTATTGTTCCCAGTAGGAAAAAAATTGTCACGATAATTAATATAAGTTTTTCAAATTTCTTTATAAGAAAAGAAAATGTAATTAAAATTATCGAAATCAAATATGGTATACGCTCATATTTGCAAAGACTACAAGGTTGATGGCCTAATACAAATTCAATAAAATAAGCAAAACTCAGAGTCATAAAGCTAATTAAAATGACACCGTTTAATAATTTTTTTTTCATCATTAATTTATTTTATAAATAGATATATTGTCAAAACTATTAATACAATGATTAAGCCTAAAATTGTAAACCATTTTCCACTACTACTCATAAAAAATTTTTCAAATTTTTCACCAAATTTCATAGTTAGGTAAGACACTATAAAAAATCTTAGACCCCTTGATATGAAGCTAATGGCGATAAAAAGATAAAAATTGAAACCAATCATTCCACTTGTGATAGTAAAAACTTTGTAAGGTAGGGGTGTGAAGCCAGCTAAAAACAATGTTCCTATCCAAAATAAAACACCCGCCTTTTTTGATAACTTATCTTGAAGTTCAAAAACTTTATCTTCATAATTGTAAAATTCTATTACCTTGATTGCTATTTCGAAAAAAGTTGATCCTATAAGATAGCCAAACAAACCCCCCAAGACGGAAAAAAGCGTGGTTATTATAAATATTTTTAAGTAGTCCTCTTTTTTTGCAATTACCATAGGAACAATCATTACATCAGGAGGTATTGGGAAAAATGAACTTTCAACAAAGGAGACAAAAGCTAAAAAATGCTTTGAAAATTTATGTCTTGCAAGTTTAATGCATGTTTCAAACAGATTTTTGAACATTCTAAAACAATACTAACATGTATAAAAAATTTAAAAATGTTTATTTTTTTAAATAAAACATAATATAATTGAGATTAAAAAACTAAGGGCGAATGGTGGAACCGGTAGACGCGCCGGACTCAAAATCCGGTGGTAGCAATACCTTGAGAGTTCGAGTCTCTCTTCGCCCACCAGTGTTATGGAAATAAAAAAATTAAATAGTTTAGTTGAGCTATATTTTAAAAGATTAGAAGATATCAATAATAATAAACCTTTTTTAAAATGGTTAAAACCCGATAAGTCAACTTATAACTGGAATGATGTCTCAGAAAGAATATTTAAACTTACGAGTAAAATAAAATCTTTAATAAAAGAGGGAGATAGATGCTTGATATTATCTGAAAATAGACCTTATTGGTTAATGACAGATATTGCTATAATGAACGCAGGAGGAATATCAGTTCCAATTTTTACAACTTACTCCTCTGATGATTATGAATATATTCTTAAAGATTGCCAACCAGCATTAATTATTGTTTCAAACAACGATCAATTTAAAAAAATAAAAAAATATATTTATCAAGAAGTAAAAAAAATTATTTCTTTTGAAAAAATAGATTGTGAGAGTTTATTAATAAAAGATATTTTAAGTGAAAAAATTGAAGATAAAATAGTTAATAAAAATTTACAACGGAGTATGCCTGCTTGTATAATTTATACTTCTGGTACATCAGGCAATCCAAAAGGAGTTATATTAAGTCATGGAGGAATTTTGGCAAACTGTGAAGGTGCGTATGATTTGCTTTTACCATTAATAAATAAACGTGACCCAATTTTTTTAACATGGTTGCCTTTATCCCATTCTTATGAACACACCGTTCAATACGTGCAAATTCTTCTAGGAGCACAAATATTTTATGCTGAGAGTCTTGAAAAATTACTATCAAACATGGCTATTGCAAAACCTACTATCATGACAGCAGTTCCTAGATTTTACCAAAATTTATACAATAAAATTAATATGAATTTTATGCAGCAAAAAGGTTTAAAAAAACAAATAATTAATTACACGATTTCAATTGGTATAAAAATTCTTAAAAAAGAAAAACTTAATTTAAAAGAAAAAATTTTAAACATTTTTTGTGAGATTCTAGTGAGAAAAAAAATAAAAAAACAATTTGGTGGAAACCTTCAAGCGTTTGTATCGGGAGGGGGAGCATTAGATCAAAAAATTGGAGAATTTTTGAACTCAATAGGTTTGCCAACCCTTCAAGGATACGGTTTAACAGAGGCCTCTCCTGTTGTTAGCTGTAATATTCCAGGAAAAATCCAAGTCGAAACTGTTGGGCCTCCTTTTAAAACTAATAAAGTAAAAATAGCCTCAGATGGAGAAATATTAATTAAGGGTGAAAATGTGATGCTAGGCTACTGGAATAAAAAGATGGAAACCGATAAAATAATAAAAAATGGATGGTTGTACACAGGTGATATCGGAGAAATAGACAATAAAGGAAATTTAAAGATTACAGATAGAAAAAAAGAATTAATTGTAAATTTAGGTGGAGATAATATTTCACCAACAAAAATAGAAAATCTTTTATGTTTAAATGAATATATAAAGCAAGGTTTTGTATATGGTGACAAAAAAAATTATTTAGTTGCATTAGTTATTACAGAAAACTTGTCTAATGAATTAAAAATAAAAGAATTTATTAATAAATTAAATAAAAACTTATCATTAATTGAAAAAATTAAAAAATTTAAGTTGATTACTGAAGAATTTACAATTGAAAATAGAATGTTAACACCAACATTAAAATTAAAAAGAAAAGAAATTTTTAAAAATTATAAACAACAAATAGAAAATCTTTATTTAAATAAATAAATTATTTGATTATTTCTTACTCAAAAAACATTGGTATTGCTATCTTTTTTAATAATCGATAAAAAATTAATTTTTATTAATTTTTTTTAAAAATTCGACTTTAATTTATGTTTGACAACAATAAAAAAAAAACTAATCATCATATTAATAAGCGAATCACTAAGATTTGTTTAAAAAAAAAGGGAGATAAAGATGGCTAAACGAAGAAAAAAAGCTAAAAAAGGTAAAAAGAAAAAAGCTAAGAAAAGAAGAAGAAGAAGAAGATAGTACGTTTTTAAATTAAACGCCCTTACTAAATAAATTAGTAGGGGCGTTTTTTTTATTTAAGTTCTTCAATATTTTGAGTTCGACCTAAAGCTTTATCCATTTTTTTTTGAACATCTTCTGGCTTAACTTTTAGAACTGCTTCAAACTCAGACTTAAGCCTTTCGTAAGCCTTTTCAAATAGTTGTCTCTCACTATAGGATTGATCAGCTATAATATTGGTATTTTTATTTAAATCTTTTACTACTTCTGCAAGCTCATAAATCTTGCCCGAATTGATTTTTTGATCATATTCTTGGGCCCTACGACTCCACATTGTCCTTTTTATTTTTGGTTTGCTTTTTAATATCGAAACACACTTATTTATTTGATTTATTGTAGAAATCGGTCTTAAATTATTTTGCTGATTGATTGGAACACTTAATGTAAGTTTTTCTTTTTCAATAAAAATTTTATAGAACTGTATTTCAATTTGACCAATAGTTGATTTTTCTACAGCCAAAATTTTACCTACACCATGTTTTGGATAAACAACAAAATCTTTGATATTATACTGTCTCTTTTCAGAAGGCTGTTTTTTTACTTTTTTTATTTCAATTTTTTCATCAGTTGAGTAGCTCCCGCTTTTTTTTGCAGGACCATCTATTTTCTCTCTTTTTTTAAAAGGTTTTATTTTGGTCTTTTTTATTAATTTTTTATTTTTTATTTTTTTCTTTTTTTTTGGCATATTTTATTTTCCGGGTTTTTCAGAAAAGTACTTTTCATGTTTATTTTCCAAATCTTTAAATTTTTCATGTTCTACCATAGGATCTTTTTTTTTCGTAATATTAGGCCATAATGCAGAAAACTTTTTATTTATCAATAACCATTTATCTTTATCTCTCTTATCGTATTCACTTTCCGAGACAATAGCATCTATTGGACATTCAGGTTCACAAACTCCGCAATCAATACATTCATCTGGGTTTATTACTAGCATATTTTCTCCTTCATAAAAACAATCAACAGGACAAACCTCGACACAATCTGTAAGTTTACATTTAATACATTCATCTTTCACGATATATGTCATAAGCTTTTCAACTCTTTTATAAGTTTTAGTTTGATTTCAGCACTTAGCTTGTCAGGAAAATATATAAGTCCGCAGATTCTTCGCATTAAGTTAGACTCATATTCATCAACTTTTCCATCTGAAATTAAAATTTTCCATAAAGCTTGTATAATTGTTGTTTTAAGTTCAAGAGAATTTTTTTTTATTATTTGTGTAAATTGTAATAATTGATTTGAGTTTGACTCAGTTTTCTCTGCTTCCTTTAATAAAGATACAGGATCTAAATTTTCTTCAGAGACAGTTGAAATAAATTTTTCTATAAGTTTTTTTTCATTTTCTGTATAATTTTCATCAATCTTGGCAGCATGAACCAACAAGGATGAGACTCCTACTAAGTTTGTTTTATCAATTTTCATTTTATTATTTAATATTTAAAGACAAAAGTTTTTTAAAAGGATTATACCTATCTTTATCTTTCAAAATTCTTTTATTTTTAATACTTTTTTCACCTAAAAAAAGATAAGTGTCCTTTTCTTTGTGCCTCTTATAATTCATCAAATTCATTAATTTATAAAAATTTTCCTTAGTACAACCTAAAAGATTCATCATATCTGCATCTATTTTAAATTTCCCTTGTTTTGTTTTATTTAATATTTTTATAAATAGTTTTTCCAATATATCTACTCTTACAAAAAAAATATCAAATTTTTCGAAACCACATAATAATAGTACTTTTTTATCTAACTTATAGTTTACTAAAAAGTTTAAACCAAAACTAGGTATAGCTGTACGAGACGTTATGCCATAAAACAGCTTCCAAAGATTGACTCTTAAAGTCACAGCTTTAGGTTTAAGCATTTTTGGGATATATACATGGTATCTTCCTAGCTTTATTCCCATGTTGTATAGTTTTTTTCTTTCCTCTTTAGAGATTAACTTAACGATATGCTCAATCTCACTTCTTTTGATTACCCCATTATTTTCATACATTTGAAAAACAAGTGCTCTCAAATATTGATTGGAAATTTTTAATTTATTTAAATTAATTAAATCTCTAAGACTCTCAGCTATATGTTTGGATAACCAATATTTTAAGAATTTAGTTAAGCTGTCTCTAGAATTTTTGTCCACTGAGTCATCACAAATTACTTCAATGTCAGGTGATAAATAATCACTACCTTTTATAATTTTAGCAATTGGACTATTTCTCCAATAAATTTTATTATCGTTTTCAAGGCTTATTTTTTTTTCTTCAATAATAAGATCCACTCTTTTTGCCAGTTCTTCATATAAAGCTTTGCGAGCAGCTTTTTTTATAGATTTGACGTCGGCTTCAATATTATTAGATGTAAATTCTATTATAAACTTTAATCCTTTGAGCTTACCTATGTACTGTTCATCAATTAGAACCTTATTATCTTCAGTAAATTTAGTTTTCAAAACTATATCTTGTTTTAAACCTCTTGATAAAATACTTATTTTTTTGTCAATAAAACTTCTTGTTAGTTCTTTGTGCAATGTATCAGAAAGATTGTCTTCAATATTTTTAGTTAATTGAATCCAATAATCAGAATTTTCAACCCAGTTTTTTTTATTAGCAACGTAGGACCAGGTTCTTACGTTAGATATTCTGTTTGACAGTACATCAATATTTCCATGAGCTTTATCAAGCCCTTTTAATTGTTCTTTCATATATTCATTCGGAATTTTCCTTTTCTTAAGAGAAAGAAATTTAAAGACATTTTCAACGACTTTTATATGTTGTCCATAAGCTTTTTTTTCAAAATCTGGAATTTGACAACATTCCCAAAGCAATTCTAAATTTTTTAAATAGATATTATTTTCTGAACCTTTTTTTAAAAAATGTCTTAGCACACTTTCATCTAATAGTTCATTGCTCTTTATTAATCTTTTATTATTAGGTCTTAATTCTAGGCAGGATATAAGTCCTTTTGGGTTTTCAAAATTTAATTCTGAATTTCTCCAGTAAAGCATTTTTGTTTCAGGCAAAGTGTGTTTTTCGATATTTTCTATTTCATCAGATCCCAAATGTTCACAATCTCCTGTTGTTCCAAAACTTCCATCATTTTTGTACCTTCCCGCCCGACCTGCAATTTGTGAAATTTCTACTAAATTTAATCTCCTTGTTTTTCTTCCATCAAACTTTTTTAAATTAGAAAAAAAAATTTGATTTATATCCATATTTAAACCCATCCCTATAGCGTCTGTGGCGACTAAGTAATCTACGTCACCTGATTGATAAAGTGAGACTTGAGAATTTCTAGTTTTTGGACTAAGTGATCCCATTATCACCGCAGCCCCACCTTTTTGACGTCTTATAAGTTCAGCTAGTGCGTAAACTTCTTCTACAGAAAATGCAATTATTGCTGCCTTTCTCTCTAATCTTGATATTTTTTTATAACCTGCATAGGTAAGTTTAGAAAATCTTTCTTTATTTATAAATTCTATATTTGGAACTAAATCCTGAATAATTTTTTTCATAACTTGGGAACCTAAAAACATTGTTAATTTTTTTCCTCTAAAATTAAGTAGTCTATCTGTAAAAATGTGACCTCTTTCTTTATCAGCACACATTTGAATTTCATCTATAGCAACAAATTCCACCTCTTTTTCTATTGGCATAGATTCGACCGTGCAAATATAGAAATCAGCTGTTGTTGGTAAAATTTTTTCTTCTCCAGTTATTAAAGCAACTTTTTCTAAGCCTATTTTTTCAACACACTTGTCATAGACCTCTCTAGCTAAAAGTCTTAGGGGCAAACCAAAAATTCCACTTTCGTATTGAAGCATTTTTTCAATAGCTAAATGTGTTTTTCCAGTATTAGTTGGACCTAAAAGAGCAACAATCTTTTTAGTTAATTTTTCCATTTTGTGTTAGATATTTTTTTTTCTACTATATATAGATCGATGTTGAGAACAAAATAAGATTAAAACATGACCGAATCAATTTGTCAAATGTTCTAATAAATATTTGAATTGACTTAAATCCCCCAGTCCCCGTATAGAAAGAAATAGCTTTTAATTAAAGTTATAATGAAGAATTTAATAAAAAAGAAAGTAATAAGATTAAAACCGTCTGCTACATTAGCTATTAACGAGAAAAGTAAAGAACTTATAGCTAAAGGCAAAAAGATTTACAGATTTGGTTTTGGCCAATCTCCGTTCCCAGTACCTGATAAAATAGTTTTAGCTTTGAAAAAAAATGCTCATAAAAAAGACTATCTTCCGATTCAAGGACTTCCAGAATTAAGAAATGCAATAGCAAATCATTTAAGCAATAAGACAAAAAACAATTTTAGCAAAGAAAATATTTTGATTACTCCTGGTTCGAAAGAAGCGATGTATTTAATGCACGTCGTTTATGATGGAGAAATTATTCTTCCAACTTCAAGTTGGGTTTCTTATGCACCCCAGGCTGAGCTTGCAAATAATAAATTTCACTGGCTTCAAACATCCTCTGATAATAATTGGTTTCCAACAGCAAGTGAATTAGAAAAAAAAATAAAAACAATAAAAAATAAAAAAATTTTATTAATATTAAACTCCCCAAACAACCCATCAGGAACAGTTTGTAATAATTTAAAGGAAATAGCTGATGTTGCTAGAAAAAATAAAATTATAGTTTTATCTGATGAAATTTATACCGATTTAACTTTTGATAATAAGTATCAGTCTATCTCATCTTTTTATCCAGAAGGAACGTTAATAAGTGGAGGTCTAAGTAAATGGTGTGGTGCAGGGGGGTGGAGATTAGGTTTTCTGGCAGCACCTCAGGAATTAAATAACTTTTTGATTAATGTTAAATCAGTTGCTAGCGAAACTTATTCCACCGTTAATACACCAGTTCAGTATGCTGCAGTCGAGGCTTATAATGGAAACTATGAAGATTATAAACTTAAAGTAAGAAATATATTAAAATCAGTTGGTCAATATGTTTATAAAAAACTTAAATCTAATAATATTTTGATGAATCCTCCACAAGGTGGCTTATATGTCATGCCTGAATTTATAAACTCTAAGTTTAAAACTTCTTCAGAATTATGTGATATTATTTTAAAAGAAACTGGAGTAGCTATGCTTCCAGGATCAGATTTTGGATTTAAAAAAAATAAAATGGTTGCCAGGTTAAGCTTTACGGATTTTGATGGTAAAAATTTTCTTGAAAACGTCACATCATACAATCAACTAGAAGATGAAGTTGTAGAGAAATATGCTCCAAATGTTGTGGCTGGAGTAAATAAACTCTCAAAATGGGCTAAGACTTTATAATTGAGCTTTACGCCAGTCTCCCAAAATAGTTAAATCGTCAGAAAACAAAGGAGATATGATGAGAAAAACAATATCAACAATCTCTGCAGTATTGGTAATGCTTGCAGCATCAAGTACTTTTACTACAATTTCAAAATCTGCAGAGTTTTTTACAATAGGAACAGGAGGCCCAACTGGAGTTTATTTTCAAACGGGTAACGCTATTTGTAAAATGTTACACAAATCAGCAATAAGTGCTGATCATGGTAGAAAAAAAGGTACAGCTAAAGCTTAT
>MDTB01068617.1_pt1 | contig 20091 bp, 18 predicted proteins | sample 811161 | NCBI WGS metagenome assembly MDTB01 (sample SAMN05326650, study PRJNA326480) | marine metagenome | isolation source: seawater | place: Mediterranean Sea | collected 2009 | reverse complement strand
TTGAATGATATAAAAGAAATTAAAATTGATTACATTCTTCATCAAGAGAACTTAGAAGAAGAATTAAATAAAATGCTAAATTTCCTCGGTTCGCCTATGAGATTAAATTTACCAAGAATAAATCAATCTAGACCAAAGTCTTTAAATTATAAAAGTTATTATGATGCAAATACTAGAAAAATTGTTGAAAAAAGACATTTTAAAGATATAAATTTATTTGGCTATTCTTTTTAAAATAAAAAAAGACAATGATCAATATGAGTTATAATAAAAACAAATTTCTAAAACTTTTTTATTAATTTGATCTTAAAAACTTCCAAGCAAGTAATAAATATATTATTAGAAATTTCAAAGGGTAAACGTCCAATCTGGTTTATCTCTTTTTTAAGTATATCGGCTTTTATAACAGATACTTTATTATTAATATCAATAGGAATACTTTTGAGATCGCAAGATCCGGAACTGAATAATCATAGTCTTCAGTTTATTAATAATAAGTTTTTACTTATATTTATAATAGTTTCTTGCAGTCTTTTTAGGATATTAATTAATTATAAAGTTATAAGATTCACTCATTTTTTTGGATCAAAAATTGTTGATGGAATTGCTAGAAATAAATTTAATAATTTTGAATTTTTTAATAATAAAACTGAAACAAGTGATAATACTTTTATTACAATATTAGCTAATCATTCATTCACATTTGTTTCGTGCTTACAAAATATTTTTCTAGGATTAATTGCAATCTTTTCATCATTTTCAATTTTCCTTTTTATATATATAGAAAGATCTTATTTATCTATTTTTACTTTTATAATAATTGGAACTTTATTTATTCTTGTAATCTTTTTAACAAATAAATCACTCAAATTATTTTCAAAAGAAGTTGCATTAAATAGAAAAAAACTTGTAGGTGCGGGTAAGGAAGGGCTTCAAGTATCTAAAGAATTATTTGTTGGTAATAGACAAAAATTTATTCTTGAGAGAATTACAAAATATAATTCTAGATTGATGAATAGATTAGGGAGTGCATCCTTTCTTAATGTTTTCCCAAGATACTCAATTGAGGCATTTTTATTTATAATTTATGGATTTTTCCTCTTCAGAAATGACTTCAACCAGAGTTTGTTAGAAGAACTGCCAATAATCATAATTGCTTCTCTAAAGTTGATACCCAGTTTTCAAGCAATATATGCTGCAGTAGCAACATTAAAACTTTTGGCAGATTCTATAAACGAAATACATACTGCTCTTATTTTGGAAAAAACCAAAAGATACGGTTTAATTAATTACTTTGATGGTTGTTATACTCCTGTTCTAAATTCTTATGCAAATGGATATAGCATAATTATTAAAAAAGAAGATGATAAAAATAAATCTAATCTAAATTCAAAAGAACTTATAGGAGAAATAAATAATTTTAAATCATTCTGTTTATATGGGCCATCAGGATCTGGCAAAACTACTTTCTTACAGACTTTAATATTTAATACATGCTTAAAAAATAATTCAAAAATAAGTGAAAATGACAATAAATTTAGTATTGAGTATTTAAGTCATATTCCTAACTTCGTATCTGGGACAATTATAGAAAATATTAAACAAGGAGATCATAATTTGGACTTAGTTTTGCTTGAGGAATTATTACTAAAACTCAAGCTTTGTTCAAGTAAAAAAGAAATAAGACCTTTTCTTAATTCAAAAATAGGAGATACTTCAAAATTAAAATTAAGTGGTGGCGAAGAACAAAGACTTTCACTTATCAGATCTTTATGTCGAAGGCCTAAATTTTTATTTGCGGATGAATTTACATCCGCTTTAAACCATGAATTAGAGCAAATTGCATATCAACTCGCAATTCAATATTCAAAGAACCTGATTTTTATTTCACATTCTGAATCACTTATCAAATTATCGGATCATAAATTAAGTTTTCCAATAAATATTTAACTATTAAGTATTAATATGAAGTTTTTTTCAGTTTTAAATGGTTTAAGAAAGAGATATTTTATTTCTATTTTTATAGATATTTCAATAATTTTTTTCTTAATTATTAATATCGTTAATAATCTTTATTTCTATGATTTTTTAATTTTAACTTCTTTTTTTATAGTCATTAACTATCTATCTGGTAAGTACAGAATTAATAATCTATCTAGTTATAAAGAATTCCTAATATATATATTTAAAATATTAATTTGTTCTTTCGAGTATTTAATTTTATTATCTTTATATTTGCATTATTTTAAAAATAATTTTTTACTTATTAATGGAGTTCAACTTCTGTTTATTATTATATTTTTATTTATAAGTTCTTCATTTATACAACTTTTTATTAATAATATTGCTTTTAAATTGAGATTAAAAAAATCCTGGATTTTTATTGGAGATGAATTAATTTATAATCTTTTATTATCAGAAATTAAATATTTTAAGCTATATAATTATAATATAATTAGATATCAAGAAAATACTGATAGACAATTAAATATAGATCAAAAAAAAATAAATGGTTTTATAGTTTCTTCAGATGATTATTTAAATAAAAAACAAAAAAAAGGTTATTTATTTAGTAGTAAAAAGATTATACTTAATACCATTGTTTGGTTTGAAAAATATCTTTATAAATTACCTCCATTTTTAATTAGTAATTCTAATTATTTAGATGTTTTATCATTGAAAATAAAAACAAAAAAATTTCAATTTAAATTAAAAAGATTTGGCGATATTTTTGTAAGTATTATTCTTTTGATAATAACTTCACCACTATTGATATTATCTGCAATTTTAATAAAAATTGAAGATAGAGGGCCTATTTTCTATAAGCAGGTTAGAAATGGTCTTAATAAGAAAACTTTTGAGATTATTAAGTTAAGAACCATGAACGTAAATGCAGAAAAAGAGGGGGCAAAATGGTCAACTTTCTCAGATAATAGAGTCACAAAAATTGGAAAAATTTTGAGATTATTTAGATTGGATGAATTACCTCAATTATTATTAGTCTTTACTGGTGAAATGAGTTTAATAGGACCAAGACCAGAAAGGCCAGAATTTGATTTAATATTGGCAAATAAAATAAAGTATTATGATTATAGATATAAAATAAAGCCAGGAATAAGTGGTTGGGCTCAAGTTAACTATCCTTATGGATCCTCTATTGACGATGCATCTCAAAAGTTGAGTTATGATCTTTATTACCTAAATAATTATAATAATTTTATCGATTTTATAATTCTTTTCAAAACTATGAGATTGATATTTAATGGTAACGGATCTTTGCCTAGAAATTTGACTAAAGATGATCATGATAAGTTGTAATTTAGACTTTTATTAATAGAAAAACAAGGGATGATTTAAATATACACTGAAGTGATAGAATTTTTTTAATTTAGGCAAATTATTATTAATAATTAAAAATCTAATAAATGGAAAAAGTTGCTCTTATCACAGGTATAACTGGTCAGGATGGAAGTTACCTCGCAGAATTATTACTCAAGAAGGGTTATGTTGTACATGGAATTAAACGTCGCTCAAGCTCTTTTAATACTCAAAGAATTAATCATATCTTTCAAGATGTACATGAAGATAAAGTAAACTTAAAGCTTCATTATGGTGATTTAACTGATAGTACTAATTTGATTAAATTAATACAAAAAATTCAGCCTGACGAAATCTATAATTTGGCAGCTCAAAGTCATGTTGCTGTTAGTTTTGAAACTCCAGAATATACTGCCAACTGCGATGCCTTAGGAACTTTGAGAATATTGGAGGCAGTAAGATTATTAGGCTTAATAAAAAAAACTAAGATTTATCAAGCTAGTACATCAGAGCTTTACGGACTTGTCCAGGAAATGCCACAAAATGAAAAAACTCCTTTTTATCCGAGAAGTCCTTATGGGGTAGCAAAGTTATATGCCTATTGGATTACAGTTAACTATAGAGAGGCATATAATATGTTCGCATGCAACGGAATATTATTTAATCATGAATCACCTAGGAGAGGTGAGACCTTTGTTACAAAGAAAATTACAATGGCTTTGGCAAAAATTCAAGTTGGTTTACAAGATTGTTTGTATTTAGGTAATCTAAACTCTAAAAGAGATTGGGGACATGCTAAGGATTATGTAGAAATGCAATGGAGAATGCTACAAAGAGATACTCCAAAAGACTATGTAATTGCGACAGGAAGACAGGAATCCGTAAGAAGATTTATTGAACTTTCGGCTAGTTTTCTTGGCTGGGGAGGGATCATATGGGAAGGAGAAGGAATCAAAGAAATTGGACGGCGTTCGGACAATGGACAAATTGTAATTAGAGTTGATACTAATTATTTTAGGCCATCAGAAGTTGATACTCTTTTAGGAGATGCTGAGCAAGCTGAAATAGACCTAGGATGGAAATCTTCAACAAATTTAGAAGATCTTGTAGAGGAAATGATTATTAATGATGTTAATGAAGCAAAAAATTTACTAAAATTAATTTAATCTAATCAAAAAAGCAAATTTAATAATTTCCTAAAATTACTAGAGTATAATTTAAAATTAAGTATATAAAAATATGGCAAAGATTTTGATAACAGGTTCTAGAGGAATGGTTGGGAGAAGTATATGTGAGCAATCTGAGGCTAATTTACATAAAATATTGAATCCCTCAAGTACCGAATTGAATTTGCTAAATATTGAGGCAATTGAGAGTTATTTGGAAAACGAAAAACCTGATATGATTATTCATTCTGCTGGAGTGGTAGGTGGTATAACAGCAAATATCGCAGAACCTACTAAGTTTTTCTTTGAAAACTTGCAAATGGGGATCAACTTAGTTAGTAAAGCAAAAAAAGCCGGGGTTAAGAATTTTTTAAATATTGCAAGCTCTTGTATGTATCCCAGAAACATACAAAATCCATTAAATGAAAGTCTTATTCTCAAGGGAGAATTAGAGCCTACAAATGAAGGTTATGCTTTAGCGAAAATCTGTGTTGAAAAATTCTGTAAATATATTTCTTCTGAGAATGCTGGTTTTAAGTATAAAACCTTGGTTCCTTGCAATATTTTTGGAAAATATGACAAGTTTGATCCACAAGTTGCTCATATGTTACCTGCAATAATAAATAGAATACACACTTCAAAAATTAAAAACAAGACACTTATTAAAATATGGGGCGATGGTAAAGCAAGAAGAGAATTTATGTATAGTGAAGACTTAGCTAATGCCATTTGGTTTTGTGTGGAAAAGATTGATCAATTGCCACAAACTTTAAACATAGGAATGGGAAGGGATTATTCGGTTTTTGAATATTATGATCAAGTATCTAAGGTAATAAATCTAAAATGCAACTACGTATATGATCTTTCAAAACCAGTAGGGATGAATCAGAAGCTTCTTGACTCTTCACTAATTAATAAGCTAGGTTGGAATCCTAAATTCTCTTTAATAGATGGGATTAAAGCAACCTATAATTATTTTCTTTCTTTAAATATTCAATAAGTTTTCAATGACTTTAATTAACTTACCTTTAGCAACTTCTTCTTGGGATGATAGAGAAATAAATGCAATGCAAGAAGTTATAGATTCGCGAATCTTCTCTATGGGCAAAAAGGTAGAGGAGTTTGAAAAAAAATTTGCTGAATATTTGAATTGTAAATATTCAATAATGGTTAATTCTGGTTCTTCTGCAAATTTATTAATGATTGCTTCTCTCTTTTTTACAAAGAAACCTTTTTTAAAACCAGGTGATGAAGTAATTGTTCCAGCTATATCTTGGAGTACGACATACTTTCCTCTTCATCAGTATGGATTAAAAATTAAGTTTGTTGATATTGATAAAGAAACATTAAATATTGATATTGAAAAATTAAAGAAATCCATAACATCTTCTACAAAGTTGATTATGCTTGTGAATTTACTCGGAAATCCTAATGAATTTGATGCAATTAAGAATTTAATTAAAGGTAAAAATATCCAAATTATTGAAGATAATTGTGAATCTTTAGGAAGTGTTTATAAAGAAAAATTTACAGGTACTTTTGGATTATGCGGTTCATTTAGTACTTTTTTTTCTCATCATATTTCAACAATGGAAGGTGGAGTAATTGCAACTAATAATGATGAAATTTATCAAATTCTTTTATCACTACGTGCGCATGGATGGACAAGAAATCTCCCCAAGATAAATTTAGTATCAGGAACTAAAAGTGATGATGATTTTGAGGAGTCTTTTAAATTTGTTTTACCAGGTTATAATCTAAGACCTCTTGAATTATCTGGGGCAGTAGGTATTGAACAAATAAGAAAATTAAAAAATCTAATTGAGATGAGGAGAAAAAATGCAGCTCATTTTCAATCAATCATGAAAGATCATCCATATTTTATAATTCAGAGAGAAATTGGTAAAAGTAGCTGGTTTGGATTTTCAATTTTATTAAAAGAAAATTGTGGTTTTAGTAGGAAAAAATTAATTCGATTCCTTAAAGATAATTTAATTGAATATAGACCTATTGTTACCGGGAATTTTTCAAAACAACCTGTTATTAGATATTTAAATGCTGATTTAGGGGAAGATCTCAGTAATGCAGATTTTGTTGATAAAAATGGTTTATTTATAGGTAATCATCATATAGATATAAGAACTAATCTTGATGTTTTGAATGATTTTAAAGTTTGAATATATTAATTTGATAAGTGAAAGAAGAAATTGATGTATTAATTCCCATTTATAATTCTAATAGAGATTATTTATGTGCATCAATTGATTCGATTCATAATCAAACTATAAAGAATAATATTATTTGTATCCTTAATGGTATGGACTCAAATAAAAATGAGCTTTATCGAAATCTATTAAGCAAATTAGGGGTTCAGATTATTGTTGAATGTCCTTATAAGGGAGTTGCATCTGCTCTAAATTATGGATTCAAGTTTAGTAAGTCACAATTTATTGCTAGACAAGATGATGATGATATTTCTCATCCTGAAAGGTTATATTTACAATATGATTTTATGAAAAATAATAACATAGATGTTTTAGGAACAAATATAAAAATTATTAATAAGTTTAATCAAATAATTGAAAAAAGGAAATATCCAGTAAAGGACTATGAATGCAAGAAAACATTAGTTTCTCGTACATGTTTTGCACATCCAAGTGTAATGATGAGAAGAGAATTTATGTTAAATAATTCATATCCTTTAACTGGTTCAGAAGATTATGCATTATGGCTAACTGGATATTATTCTTCAAATTACTCCAATTTGCCTAAATATCTTTATTATTGGAGGCGACACGAAAATCAAGCTTCAAGTAAGGTAATACCTTATCTATATTCAAGAAAATCTCTACAAATCATTAAAAATGAATTTAATCTCTTTTCAAAAATTAATTTATACTTTGTGCTGCTTTTAAGGATATTAATATGTTTTATTAAACGAAGAAAAATTGATAATGAAACAATCTTATAATTAATCTTATGGCAAAAAAAAACATGGAAAAAGTTAGCATAATAATGCCATCAAATCGTATACTTTCTCCTCTTACAAAAATTACTTATAAATCTGCCATACAGCAAAACTATCAAAATGTTGAGTTTCTTATTTATATAAATGGATTGAGTATTAAGAAGAAAGACTCAATAATTAATTTTTTAAAAGATAGTAATATTTTTAATCATAAAATTAAATATATATATTCATTTAAAAAAATATCTCCAGGAGAAGCCAGGTTAAAACTTATTGAAATTTCAAGTGGAAATCTAATAATTTTTATTGATTCTGACGACATAGCAGATATAAATTTAATATCCTCAAAAATGAAATTGGCAAAAAATAAAAATTTGGATATTATCTGCTGTAGTGCATATACTTTTTCTAATCTTAATGAATATAAATCAGGATTTATGAATGAGAGGAAATATGCTATTTCGCTAATGTTATTAAATTTATTTGGAAATTCCTTTTTACCTCTATCTGTAAATCTTATTCCGAATAGTGGGACATTAATTAGGAGGAAAATAAAAAATGATTATGTTTTTAAGAATTATCCTCAATGTAATCATGAGGATTTTTTATTTTATCAAGAACTATTAAAATGCTCTAAACAAGTAGCCTTAATAGAAAAACCATTAATTTCTTATTCTATTCATAGAAAAACATTAACTGGGAATAAGATAAAATCAAGAATTTGGCATGCTAAAGCAATTTCACAATTAGCCAATATTTCATTAATTAAATCTTTATTTCTTTCTTTAATAGGATGTTTAATTATATTACCTTTAATTTTCATATTAGAAAAAATAAGAAATTTATTAAATAATGATAAATCAGGAAAAATAAATATCTCTTTTCAATACTATAGAAAATAAATTATCTCGCAATGATAAGTTTAATAGTACCAGTTTTTAATAATATAAATAGCATCTATTTAGTCTTTGAATCCATAGTCCATAATCTCACTAAAAATGACGAATTAATAATTATTGATGATTCTTCTTCTGATGGAACTTGGGAAGCATTGATTTTATTAAAAAAACAAAACTATAACTTCAATTTTATATTACAAAGAAATAAAACTAATCTTGGAATTTCTTCTAGTTTGAACAGGGGTATAAAATATGCAACTAAACCATATATAGCTAGACATGATGGCGATGATATTATTATTAATGGAAGATTTAAGTATCAGTTAGAAATCTTGTTAGCTAACCCAAAAATAGACCTTCTTTCATCTTCTAAAATTCAAATTCAAGATTATAAAAATAAGATAAATATTAATTCTGTTTATAATTTAGTAAAAGGAATTCCGCAAGAATTAAATAGAAAAACCCTAGCTATAGGCAATGTTATTACTCATCCAGGAGTTATTTGTAAAACTAATATTCTCAAAGAAAATTTATATGATAAAAGTTTTAATGCTCAGGGAGAAGATTATCATTTATGGCTACGTTTGATGAATAAAAATTATAATCTATACATTGATAAAACACCTGTTATTATATACTTTGAATATACTTACCCAAGAAAAATAAAAAAACAATTATTAGGATCAATAAAGGTTAGACTTTTATCGTTAAATTTTAAATATCCAATTTTTTGTTTTTATCTTTTTATAGGAATTTTCTTGGATTTTATCAGATTACTCAATAGATTTAGGATATATGCTTAAATTTCCGTCAATTTGGTACGTTTATTGTTTTGCTGCGATAAATGAAAAAAATGCTTATGAAAGATTAAAGGTATCTATTAGTAGTATTCCTGAACAACTATCAGTGAAAATTATTACTTGGCATTATGACTTAGAAAATAAATTAGCAGTTGATTTCCCAGGTAGGAATTTTTTCATTTTAAATTCAAAAGTAATTAAATTTTCTAAATCTTTTTTTATAAATCAATTATGTAAATTTGAGAATAATAGAAATGCAAAATATATATATTTAGCTGATATTGATTTATTTTTTCATCCTGAATACTTTTTCTGGTTAAAATATATTATGAATGAACTTTCATATGAAGAGAGTGATATAAGAATTATATCGAAAAATTTTAATGTACGAGCAAGACCAAAAGTAAAATTATTACCAAGAAGAATATATGGTAAGTGTAGTTATTATTTCCCAAAACTTTATGATTGGGATATCCCAAAAAATTTTCAGGAAATATTATCGAGAGATATGTCAAAATCTGATTTTGCTCATGGTTGTGGATTAATTCCTCTAAAAGCTTTACAAAAGATAGGAGGTTATAATTCTGAGTTAGTTGGACATGGACCTGAAGATGATTTGTTTAATCAAAGGATTAAATTCTATTCAAGAATTTATTACCACAAAGGTTCTTTTAGATCAGCAACTTTTCACCTCCCTCATCCTGCTATGAATCAGAAAAATAGATTTAAAAATCATAAATATTGGTTTGATTCTTTGGATGATATAAATAGAAACGGTATATATTCACAGGTCATTTCTATCGAAAATAATGCAGATTAATTCTTATTTTATTTGGACAGAATGTTTAGGTTGTCCTGAGCAAATTAAAAATGAATTAAAATTTTTTATTAGTTCTTATAGTAATTTTCACTTAAATGTTTTTATCTTTGAAGAAGATATTAATTCATTACCTCTTCACAAAAATATTACGTATCATAAATTACCTAAAAATAATCTTTTAATTGATATAGTAAATCAATTTTTTAATTTATTTAGGATTACATTTATACCTAGTGAAAGAATTTTAAGAAATTATTTTAAAAGAGAACTTATACTGAAATCAATAATTTGGGCCTATATTTTAAAAAAACACTCAAATTATTCAGTATTAATTTACTATGATCTTAGACTAAATCTTAATCAAGCTGCTTTTGAAAATTTAATAAAAAAAACAAATAATTTTGACTTTATTTTAGGGAAAAAAGATGTTTTGAATAAAAATAATTTCAGAAATAAATATAAATATTCTCTAAAAAGTAATATTTGTTTTTTCCTTTTAAAACCTTCACTTGTGCCTTCCATTAAAAGATTAAGGCAATATTCATTAACTAAGTTTATAGAAGGTAGATATAAATTAAGAAATAGATACAAATATAGATTCTTCGATAAAATATCTAAAGAAATAAATGCAAATGGTGGGCAAAAGTATGAATTTGATATAAATAACTATAGTAATTTTTTTAAATAATTAAAAACATTATGAAAACAGTATTAAAAACATTATGAAAAAAATATATATAACGTTATTAGGGGGGTTAGGAAATCAACTTTATCAGATAGCTTTTGGTTATATGTTGATGCACAACTTATCGAGAAGAGTTTATTTCGATAAGTCTAAATTTTTGAAATATAAGGATCATAAATTAGTTGTAGATAAACTATTTCCCGATCTAAAATTTGTTCAATTAAATAGAAGTTTATTCCTTAATAGAATTTTTGAATCTGGTGTATGGTTTGATGAGTTTTTAGTACAAAGAATAAAAAATAAATCAAGATTTAATAATCTAATAGTTAATGGTTATTTTCAAAGTCTTTCATATTTTTCATTTTATTTACCAGTTTTAAGGTCACTTTTGCTTGAGCGAATTGAAAATTTGTATCCAGAATTAAAAAATAAGGATTTAAAAAATAGATTAAAGAATTATCTAGGAATTCATATTAGAAGAGGGAATAAAACTAATATTTTAAATTCTAAAATGTATGGCTTAAGATCCATAGACGAGACTCTTAAAAATATTAATTATGTTTACAGTAGGGGCAAATATAGTTCAATCATCCTTTTTGGAGATGATTTAAATTATCTTAATGATTTAAAAACAAAGATCAAAATAAAAACTAATATTTATTTATCTAATGATATTATTTCAATAAATGATGAATTAATAGATTTTTATTTATTAACTTTCGTAAAAGACCTAATGATTACAAATTCAACATTTTCCTTATGGGCAGGTTACTTGAGGGAAAAAGGGAATGTTTTTTATCCTAAACCTTTCTATCCCTATCCCCTTCATAAATCAGTTTTAAATCATAATATAGAGGATGTTATTTTACCAAGTTGGCTATCATATAAGATAGATTTTTAAATGAAAATAAAATGTTATTTATCAACAAATAATAAAAATCTGAAGATTGAATTTTTTAGATCTAATAAGGATATTTTTATCGAAATTGATTTAAAAAAAATAAGCATTAAAGAAATTAAAGAAGTTATCTTGATTGCAATTGATACTCCTCATATGAGTGATCTTTTTCTGCCTTTCAAAAAGAAGATACTTTATAGACTTGAGTATAAAGAAGCTAGATCAAAAAGGAACATATTTAATTCATATTTATATTCTTTATTTTTTGATGTTATTTTTGAATGGGATTCAAATTTTTTTTATAATTCAAAGTCATTTTTACCCTTTTTCCCACCAAGAGTAGGGTTAATGCATGAAAGGAACAAAATTAAAGAGGTAAAAAATATTGATTTTTTTCTAACAAATGATTTTAATTCTAGGAAAATAAAATCTATTAGTTCGGTGGTAAGTAATAAAGCATATTTAGAGTGGCATAAATTACGATTGAAAATGATCTTTGAATTGAAATCTTTTATTCCAGAGATCAAAATATTTGGGAGAGGCTTTAATCAAATTCCCGATAAATCAGATGCACTCATTGATTTTAAATATCATATCGCTGCTGAAAATTCTCCATCTGGACCTAGTGAAAAATTATGGGACCCGCTTCTTTGCCAATGTGTTGTTTTTTATGCAGGTAGTCTAGATCTAGTGCATCCAATTTTGAGAAATGCAATAATTCCGATAGATATTTATGATGTTGAATCTAGTTTGAGAACAATAAATGAAGAATTAAAATCTTCATTTATTTATAATAAGTTATCTATATTTGATTGGAAAATCATAAAAGAAACTATAATTAAATATTATTCTCTTGAAAATATTATTGAAAATCAATTAAAAAATTATATTTAAAATTTAGTTTAAATTACCTACATATATAAACAAGATATCGTCGTGAATATGAAAAATAGAGTATAGTAAATTTTGTAATAAATTAATTAGTAAAGCAAATTTTATAAATTTATTTTTAAAATATTAATCAAATTATTTAAATAATGTATTCATTTCGGGATCCCATATTAATTACAGGTGTAGCAGGTTTTATAGGTCACGCAGTTGCAAAAAAATTTATTTCTAGTGGGTTTAACATTATTGGAATAGATAATTTAAACAATTACTATAATAAAAATCTAAAAATAAAGCGTATTGATATTATCAATAAAAATACTATTAATATTAAAAATAAGTTCTATTTTAAAGAATTAGATATTGAAGATATTAATTCCTTAGAAAATGTTTTTAATGAATTTAAGCCCAAAGTTGTTATTAATTTAGCTGCACAGGCAGGTGTAAGATATTCTTTAAAGAACCCTGATGCATACGTAAAAAGTAATTTAGTAGGTTTTGTAAATATACTCGAATGTTGTAAAAAATTCAAAATCAATAATTTAATTTATGCATCAAGTAGTTCTGTTTATGGTTCTAATACTAATTTGCCATTTAGTGAAACGCAAGTAGTCAATCATCCTGTTAGCCTTTATGCTGCTACAAAGAAATCCAATGAACTTATAGCACATACATATAGTCATTTATATAAAATCCCTACTACAGCACTAAGATTTTTTACTGTTTATGGACCTTGGGGAAGACCAGATATGGCACCAATGATTTTCGCTAAATCAATTATGAATAATCAACCAATAAAAATTTTTAATAATGGTTTAATGAGTAGAGACTTTACTTACATTGATGATGTGTCTGAGGCTGTTTTTAGATGTGCTTTAAAACCTGCTGAATTAAATAAAAATTTTGATAAATCTAAACCTGATCCTTCAACATCATTCGCACCTTATAGAATTTTTAATGTTGGTAATAGCAGTCCTATAAAACTATTAGATTTTGTCGAACTTTTGGAAGAATCTCTAGGTATAAAAGCTATAAAAGAATTGCACCCTATGCAACCAGGGGATGTTGTTGAGACCCTTTCCGATACAAGTGCTCTAGAAAATTGGATTAATTTTAGACCTATAACTTCATTTAAAGATGGAATAAAATTATTTGCAGATTGGTATCTGAATTATTCTAACCATAATTTATTTTAAGTTGATTTCTTTTAGGAAATAATTGATAGTAATTTCCAAACCCTTTTCAAGTGATGTAGTAGGTTTCCAATTTAATATTTTACTTGCTTTTTCTATAGAAGGACTTCTTTTTTTTGGATCATCTTCTGGCAGTTTTTTAAAAATAAATTCTGAATTTGAATTGCACTTATTTTTAATAATTTTTGCAAGTTCTAAAATTGATAATTCATAAGGATTACCCAAATTAATTGGTTTTGAATAATTTTTACCCATAATGAGAATTAATCCTTGAATTAGATCATCTACATAACAAAAAGATCTAGTTTGTAGACCATCACCATAAATTGTTATTGGTTCATTTTTTAAAGCTTGCACAACAAAATTACTTATAACTCTCCCATCATCTACTGACATTCTTGGTCCATATGTATTGAAGATTCTAACAATTCTAATATTAGTTTTATATATTCTTTTATAGTCATAACATAGTGTTTCAGCTATTCTTTTACCCTCTTCATAGCAACTTCTTTCACCAGTATTATTTACTAGGCCATTATAAGATTCTGGCTGAGGATGTATTTGAGGATTTCCATAAACTTCACTTGAGCTTGTAAATAGAATTTTAGCATTGATTCTTTTGGCTAAATCGAGCATATTGTAAGTACCTAAAAATGATGTCTTAGAGGTATTTATAGGATTTTTTTGATAATGAAAAGGTGATGCAGGGCACGCTAAATGCCAAATCTTGTCTACATCTGCTTTAAAAGGTTCTATAACATCATGCTTAACAAATTTAAAGGAGGGATGATCTATCCATTCTTTAATATTTTCAATTTTTCCTGTACAGTAATTATCAATACATAGCACTTCTTCTTCTTCTTCTAATAGTTTGGATATTAAGTGAGAGCCCAAGAAACCTAAACCACCAGTTACCAAGTTTTTTGTAGTTCTAGACATTTTTCAGGTAGATAATTATTTATTTATAAGAAGACTAATAAAGTTATCTTTTTCTTTTTATCGGTTAATACTTTAGTTTTATAACCCAATGGTCCAAACCCTAATATTATATTTTTTTGCTTCTTCTTTATTGCATATATTTCTTGTGTCAAATAGCCAAATTGGATAATTGGTAAGTTGACTTACCTTAGCCCAATTGATTGTTCTGAATTCATCCCATTCTGTTATTACAACAATTCCTAATGCTCCTTCAACTGCTTTATAAATAGATTTGGTGACATGCCATTTCCCAATATTTTCTTCCTTGAGTAATAATGATTCTTTATTTAAATCTTCGTTAATTCTTTCAGCACTAACCTTTGGATCATAAATTAATAACTCTGCCCCTTCCTTAATTAAATCTTTGCAGATCTTGATAGCTGGAGATTCTCTAGTATCATTTGTATTTGATTTAAATGCAAAACCTAATATGGCAATTTTTTTTTCACTTAAAGTGCCAAATAAACTTGAAACAATTTTCTCTACAATTCTATTCTGTTGCCAAGAATTAATTTCTAGAACTTTTTCCCAATATTCAGAAACTTCTGGCATTTTATAGAAATTTGCTATGTAAATAAGATTGAGAATATCTTTTTTAAAACAACTTCCTCCAAAACCTGGCCCAGAATTTAAAAATTTAGAACCAATCCTTGAATCCATACCTATAGCTTTAGCAACTTCAGTAATATTCGCACCACTTTTTTCACAAAGTCCAGAAATAGTATTTATTGAGCTAATTTTTTGAGCTAAAAAAGCATTTGCAGCTAATTTAGATAATTCCGAACTCCAAAGATTAGTGCATAATATTTTTTTTGGGCTAATCCATTTTTTGTAAATATTAACAAGACAATTAATAGATCCTTCATCTTCTCCACCAATTAAAACTCTATCTGGATCCTCCAAGTTATTTATGGCATTACCTTCAGATAAGAATTCAGGGTTTGATAATACAGAAAACTCTTTATTTTCGTTAGTTAACTTATTAGATGTATCTAATATAGATTTGATAGTTTCTGCGGTTCTTACTGGAATTGTACTTTTTTCAACAACAATAGTTTTACCTTTAGCATATTTAACAACTTGCCTTGCTGATTCTTCAACCCATTTTAAATCACTAGCTTTACCTGCCCCAATGCCGCTTGTTTTGGTTGGTGTATTAACTGAAATGAAAACCATATCAGCATTTGCTATTGAATCTTTCAGATTGGTTGTAAAAAAGAGATTAATATCCCTACATTTTTTAATTATTGCATCAAGACCAGGTTCAAAGATTGGGAGCTTTGATAAGTCCTTATTATTCCAGTGCTTAATTTTTGTCTCATTAATATCAACTACTGTAACTTCTATATCAGTACAATTTTTAGCAATAACTGACATTGTTGGTCCTCCAACATACCCTGCTCCAATACAACAAATTCTTTTTACTTTAAAAGGCATATTACCTCCCATACGCATCCTCTACCCTGATAATATCATCCTCACCTAAATAGGAACCACTTTGAACCTCTATAAGAGTCAAAGTAATTTTACCAGGATTGTAAAGTCGGTGTTTAGCACCTATTGGTATATAAATACTTTGATTTTCTCCAAGAATCTTTTTTTTACCATCTATTTCTACTTTAGCCGTCCCTTTGACGACAACCCAATGTTCTGCTCGGTGATGATGATATTGAAGGGAAAGCTTCTCCCCAGGTTTTACAGTTATTTGTTTAACTTGCCATCGATTTCCTTCTACAAGGGAAGTATAGTTTCCCCACGGCCTAAAAACTTTCTTGTGAATAAGTCCTTCTGGAATATTTTTTTCTTTAAGCTCAGCAACTATATCTTTAACTTTTTGATCTTGATTTTTATTTGCAATTAAAATCGCATCACTCGTTTCAATTATAAGAAGGTCTTCTAAACCTAAACCAACAATTAATCTGTTTTCACTCCTAAAGTAACTATTCTTTGAATCCTTGAGAAGAACTTTCCCTTTGGAATAGTTGCCATTAATATCTTTTGGAGAATTCTCCCATACTGATTTCCAGCTCCCAATATCATTCCAACCAACATCTAAAGGAAGAACTATTCCTTTAGATGTATTTTCCATTACAGCAACATCAATAGATATGTTAGGGCATTTTTGGAATGCATTATTATCAAGCCTTTCGAAATATAAATCTTTCTTACTTCCATTTAGAGATTCTAAACATGCTTTAAAAATGTCTGGATAAAATTTTTTGATTTCATTTAATATAACTTTGGCTTTAAACATAAACATTCCACTATTCCAAGTAAATCGCTTATTTTTTATAAATTCTTTTGCTCGCTCAAGATTAGGTTTCTCAATAAATTCAACTATTTTTAATCCATCAATTTTTTGGATGTTAAATTCTTTTTCTGATTTGATATATCCATAACCTGTAGCAGGAAACGATGGAACTATCCCAAAGGATACTAATTTATCTCTTTTTACGAAATCTATTCCATAATCAACTACTTCAAGAAATTTATAAACATTTTTAATTATGTGGTCCGAAGATAAGATAAGCAGAATTGAATCTTCATCTTTCTCAATAGCTTTTAAGGCGGCGAGGCAAATAGCAGGAGCAGTATTTCTCCCAAAAGGTTCAAGAATGATTGAATTTGGCTCTATATTTATCTCTCTCATTTGTTCAGCGACTATAAACCTATGATTCTCATTACAAATTAAAATTGGATTTTGGATATTGTTAATTCCCTGGATTCTTTTTTCTGTCGTTTGAAATAATGAATATTTGTTGTCAAATATAGAGATGAATTGTTTTGGAAAACTTTGTCTGGATAGAGGCCAAAGTCTTGATCCTTCTCCTCCACATAATATTACGGGTATTAATAAATCTTTTGACATATTTGATAAATTTGAATATATCAATTAAAAGGATCTTAATAATTATTACCTATTTTATTTAAATCTACAAACTGCAATGATAAAGTTAGTAATTAAATAATCTATATCTATTAATGAAAACAATATTAGCTACAGGTGGTTTAGGATTTATTGGAAGTCATACATGTACTGTTTTACTCGAACATGGATTAGATGTTTTAGCTATAGATTCGCTTGAAAACAGCTCAGAAGATGTTTTTCTAAAATTACAGAAGATTTTAAGATTATCTCAAAGTAAAGAAAAAGGTAAATTTAATTTTATAAAAGGAGATATTCGTAACAAAGTCTTTTTAAGAGAAGTATTCGAGAAATATAAATCATCTGGTCAAGAAATAAATTCTGTTATTCATTTTGCAGGATTAAAAGCAGTAGGCGAATCTGTTTCTAATCCATACAAATATTGGGATGTAAATATAAATAGTACATTAAGTCTCCTTGCAATTATGGAAGAATTTAAATGTAGAAATTTGATATTTAGCAGTAGTGCAACTGTATATAAGACTGAAAAGTTAATAAATAAAAAAGTAACTGAAGAATCGGATTTATATCCAAGTAATCCTTATGGAAATACGAAATTAACTATTGAAAAAATATTATTAGATATAAGTATTAGTAGTCCTCAAAATTGGAAAATAGCCTGTCTTAGATACTTTAATCCGGTTGGTGCACATTACACAGGACTTATTGGAGAAAACCCTAAGGATCAACCTAATAATCTTTTGCCTGCCTTAATTCAAGTTCTTAAAAATGAAAAAAAAGAATTATCAATATTTGGCAATGATTGGCCAACCAAGGATGGCACTTGTGTAAGAGATTTTATACACGTTATGGATTTAGCCGAAGCTCATGCAGCTGCTCTTAATTTCCTATTGATAAATCCCCCGCAATATACAAATATAAATATTGGAACTGGTAAAGGTACAACTGTTTTAGAGCTGGTTGAAAGCTTTATTGAAATAAATAAATGTAATCTCCCATACGTTTTTGTCGATAGAAGATCTGGCGATGCCCCATATAGTGTGGCAGACAACACTAAAGCCTTGCGATTAATTGATTGGAAACCAAAGAGATCAATTGAAGATATTTGTAAGGACTCTTGGAGATGGTATAAGGCAAATTTATAATGATATTAAGTAGTTATAAAAGTTTATATCTATAGATTTTTTGCTTCTTTAGAAATACATATATTTTTTAAGCCTGCTAATAATATCCAAAAGGAAAAACTAATTCTGAAGTCAAAATATTGAATATCTACCATCTGTGAAATTATTAGAATTAATACTGAAGAAAACCATATTTTATCAAGAGTTTCATATTTAAACGAATTAACAAAAAATAAATTTTTGAAAGAAATGATAAGAATTTTAAGAACAAAAAATGATAATAGTAAGCCAACAATTATTCCATAGTTAAAAAATAATTCTAATAATATGTTGTGAGGATGACCTTTCCAAGCACTTGTAATATCTCTAATTAAGAATGGGAAAGACCCAGATCCCCAACCAAATAAGGGCCTTTTGATAGTGTTTTCCAATGTATATCGCCATATATCAATCCTGGTTAAATCCAAATTTTCAAAATTTCTATTTAAGATTTCTAGAGGGTTAACCAGATTTATAAATCCAAAATAATTAATAATTATTAAACTAAGAAAAGAAAATAATATAGTTAAATTAATTAACTTTTTTGTCTTTGAGGATTCAATTACAAAATTGAAAAGAAATAATAATATGACAACACATCCAAAAGCACTTCTTGAATACGTTAAAATCATTCCAATTATTATGGATATAAATAAAAATATAGAAATAAATTTTAGATATAATCTATTTTTATTTAATTTAATAAAAGATATTGCGAAGGGTGAAACGATATAAAGCCAAGCTGCTGTATAGTTTGGATTGTTAAATAAACCAGTCATACCAGATATATTTCCTGCCAAATCTTTTTGATACCAAATAATTAATCCTCCTAAAGCTTTAAAAGGTCCATAAATTTTAAAAAAATATTGTGCATATCCTGTTAAAAGAACCGGAACTGTACTTGCAATTAATAAAACTGCGCATATGTATCTTTGTCTTTTGGATTTGAGAAAGGATTCAAAAACCCAGAAAAACCAGAAAAATGGTAACCAATTAAATAAACCTAAAATCAATAGATTTGAGTCCCAAGAATCGTTTTCTAAAAGAAGAAATGAGGAATCTAATTTTATATTGAACGCTCCGATGATCATTATTAATGTTGCTATTAATAAAGGATAATTCCAATTATCTTTTAAGAAAAACTTAGATAGTTTTATTTTTGGTAAAGAAGCAATTAAGAAAAAAAAAGATGCCAATATTGGTGCTGAAGCCAATAAAAAAACACCTATCCAGAAAAAATATATTGAATTTATGCTTTTAATCATATTAAACTTTACTATTTTCATACTATTTGAGATTCAAAAAAGTAATAAATTAGAAGTTAAAAATAAACGCTTCCTGCAGGATTCGAACCTGCGGCCCACTGCTTAGAAGGCAGTTGCTCTATCCAGCTGAGCTAAGGAAGCATTAAACTATTATATCTGAATG
>MDTB01059238.1_pt1 | contig 20093 bp, 18 predicted proteins | sample 811161 | NCBI WGS metagenome assembly MDTB01 (sample SAMN05326650, study PRJNA326480) | marine metagenome | isolation source: seawater | place: Mediterranean Sea | collected 2009 | reverse complement strand
GGAATGCGCACTGAGAATCACAACACTTTGTAGCAGTCAGGTGTATTTCAATCATGAGCCTTGGCGTTTGGCGATAGCTGCCTGTGTCTATGCGCGAAGCGGACTGCATCATCGCGCTCGAAAGATACTAGAGCGATTAGAAGAGCCCGCGACTCAATACAAAGTATTTCATCTAAGTGACCGAGAACTCGTATGCTATCTCTATACACTTCGAGTGTTACGGAGTTACTTGATTGATACGACCGAGTTACAGACACCTGCCATAGTCCAACTCGAAGTTAGGATCATGCGTACTTTGAGCGAAGAGGGGACCGCCGTCTTGCCTCTCGTTCTATCCAACCGCACCGCCGTGAAGTCGGCAGAGAGAATATTACAAGGCACCGCGCCGGTTCCAGTAAGGAGAACTGCTGCATGGGCGCTTGCCAGAGGAAGAGAATGATAAACAAAATGACGGCGCGTATGTGTCACGCGGAACCCCCATCCTTAGGGGGATATCAATTAGGGTATACTGGTCTAGGGCTCCTGTCCCCACGAAGCAAGAGCGCGACAGAGAGTCGTACCGACGATCTAGTCTTGCGTTCGTTCCTTGCAAAAGGATCGCTCGCCTCGACCCAACCTCTTACCACCACGTTCGTTCACAGGAGCCCCGCTCATGCCTAATCATCCATTAGAAGCTACGGTAGGTGATTACGCTAAGCGTTTATTCTCACAGCGACTTCGAGAGCTTATGGTTAGCAGAGAGATAAATCTGGACAAGCTAGTGGAGTTGACTGGGATTCACACGAATACATTGAGAGCGTATATGTCGGGAGAGCGACTGCCGAGAATACCCCAGTTGTTCTTGTTAGCTGATGCAGTAGATGCACCGATTGATTGGTTAACTGGATTTGGCGATTGGGATGGCTATCATTCTATTGATTTGACTACCCCCCAGGATAGGGGTAACGTCCACTAATCGCGACTGAAAGACAATACGAAGTGTTGAGTGCTTTTTTCTCTGCGGAGAAGCGCCGCCTTCCTGCGCCCACTTATCGTGACCTTGCGCATCGATTCGACTGGCAATCTCTTAGCACAGCTCGGGACCACATACGAGCCCTTGTTCGACAAGGATTACTCGAACGTGTGAGTGAGTCTATTCAATCAAGACCGTGGAGGCTCTCGGATGCAGGTAATAAACTTGTACGAGCTTGGCGAGCACGGATGGAAGTATCTGACTAATTTCCAACAATTTAGATTTTCTTAATCATATTTCTGCTACCATGCAAAACGTGACCGTTGAGATCACTCCAGATCATATCAAAGCAATGTGTCAGAGAAATCTGGCATTGTATGCGTCTGAGTATCTACGCGGTCCAGATAAAGCACCGTACCACGGCAAATTTCTGATAGCGGACCATCACGAAGAGTGGGCACAACTCGTCAATGACCATAGCCGCCTTTGCCTACAAGCCGCACGAGACCACGGCAAGAGTCACATGTTCACTTTGGCTTACCCACTCTGGAAAGCAGAGCAGCACCCTGGTGAATACGGATTTATCTTTAGTGCTAGTCAGCCTCAAGCAGAAAAGATCCTACTCAAGATTATTGATGAGGTGGAGACGAACCCGAAACTACAACACCTAAGACCTCAGGCAGGTGGACGTAGTCGCAAATGGTCAGCACAATGTGCGCAGTTCGCTAATGGATTCACCATCTATGCACGAGGCTACGGTACAAAAGTCCGTGGTGCGCATCCTATATTCATCGTAGTAGATGACGGCTTGAATGATGAGTCCGCGTTCTCTGAGCGTGTCCGCACAAGAGACATTGATTACTTCCAATCTGCCATCACCAACATGATTGTTCCTGGCGGACAGATCGTAGTCATCGGTACACCGCTACACAAAAAAGACCTCTACGCAATTCTGGAAGAGAATACAGAATATGAATTTGCTCGATACCCCGCAGTCATGGAAGGAGGTCCTAGGAAGGGACAACCCTTATGGCCAGAGCGATATGACTCTGAGTCCCTAGCGAAAAGAAAGCGAGAGATTGGTTCCATCAAGTTTAGTCGAGAGTTCCTGTGTCGTGTGGTGACAGATGGCAGTAGCCTCTTTCCTAAGGTTCTTTTCCAAGGCGATAAGGTTGAGCAGTACAATGTTCGGCTGGGAATGCCTTTGCGGTTTTGGCATGATGCTGGAGTAAAGAGCGTCTTTATCGGTGTAGACTTTGGGCTTTCATCTTCTGTGGGCTCTGACTACACAGTGGTCTGGGCTGTAGGACTGGATGAGAATAAGAATCGTTGGATTCTGGACATTCAGCGAGAGCGAGGTCTTGCATATGGTGCGCAGAAGGCGCTCGTCGCTAGGGTGGCTAATCTTTATGATCCTGGGCTCGTATATGTGGAGTCGAATCAAGCGCAGAGGATTTTCGGCGAAGAGCTGATGCGAGAGACAGACCTCCCGATCAAGTTGTTTCAAACCGGCGACCAGAAGAATAGTCTCTCAAACGGTGTCCCTGCTATTCGTATCCTGCTAGAGAACTACAAGTTCAGGATCCCTAGAGGAGACGCACACTCAATTGAGATGACTGATATCTGGATTCATGAAATGACTTCGATGACGATCCGTAATGGGAAAGTCACTTCGCTAGGCGACCATGATGACACTGTGAGTGCCTGCTGGATTGCGGAACAAGCCATCAAGAACGGCAGCTTTGACTTCTCTTTTGAAGAAGAAGAGGGAGACGTCGCTGCATTCGATGAGATGATGGAGGATATGATGATTACTCCAGGACATCCTGAGTACTTATCTGATGATGCTTATGTGCTGGGTGCTGAGCCACCAAAGCGCGGAAGACCACGAATGAAAAACGCACAGCTTAGTGAGTCGGCAGATGACATTCTCTCTCAAGATCCGTTATATGAAGACAATACAAAGTCACGTAACAATGGACTGCGACAAGAAGGAGCACCCATGGCATCGTTTTTTGTAGGGAAGTATCGCTAATGCCTGCATTTGTTCGGACAGATAAAGATGAAGCCCGTTGGGCAGACGCTAAGAAGGAAGCAGCAGATGAGGGCAAAGGAAATAACTATGCTTACATCACCACCATCTACAATCGCATGAAGAAGGGTTATGACACTTCTCCTTTGCCGCAGTTCGCGGCAATAGGTTCTCCATTCAACCACGGAGAAGTCCCCTTCATGACTGTGACTCGAAAGCCATCCATAGCGGCTGACATAGATCCTGAAAGAATGCCTGAGCCTAAGACGGTCGAGGAAATGACCCTTCCGTTAGGGCCATATCACACAGCAAAGGATGCCGTGCATGGCATGGGGTTCTCGCCGCATACAGAGCGCAGCATAGCTGATGCAGTAGAGACAGCGACAACTCAGTCCAATAATGAGCTACGATTCAAGCAGCACTTGATGGGCAAACTATTGGAGAACTTTGCCGATGACGCAGCTACCCGTAGAGAACTGTATCAAAGGGCTCTGACGTATTATCGTGGGACAGAGAAGAGTCAATCACCAGCGCTTACGTTTAAGGCAACCAAGAAAAAGAAGCCGCTACCTAAGTCACGAGGTCTTACCAGAGAGTCTAGAGAGACACGAGGCGGACATAAACTCCAACTCCGTGGACGTAAGGATCCGGTTCAAGAAGTACAGCAAACCACACGTGCATTACCCGCAGGCACCATTCGAGTCCATTATAGCTCTGAGCATAAAGGTTATGTTCGGGCCATGAAACGGGCCGATGGTACTTGGAAAGTATTAGGATCTGCTGACGGGAAGAAAAAAGAATCTTCTTCTCCCAAGAAGAAAGATCACACAAAGCCTCGACTAACACTTCATCCTGCGGAGCATCACAGAGGGCATGATGCCCACCATGTAGCAGAAGATCATCATGACTCAGCGAGAGACCACGTCATGACGATGAAAGCTAAGACCGCAGACGACCGCCATCAAGGAAAGCCATCGTTACCTAAAGAGCGACGTACAGGATCTAAAAAGAACCCGAAAGGGTCTGCCGAAGGCGATAAGAAGATAACCTTCGATGATAAGACAACCAGCGCACTCAAGACGAAAGTCAAAGAGCACAATGAGAAAGTAGATGCGGACTCAAAGAAGGCAACACTCGGAGCGCTTAAGGCTGTCTATCGCAGAGGAGCAGGAGCCTTCTCGACATCACACCGTCCAGGAATGACACGAGCGCAATGGGCATATGCTCGTGTGAATCATTTCTTACATTTGCTGAAGACCGGCAAACCTAAGGATAAAAAGTATATAACTGATAATGACTTACTGCCGTCGAGCCATCCTCGCTCTACTAAGAAGAGCCTGAGCGTTGAGGTAAGTTTAGTGAAAGCTAAGCGATATCAGCACATAAACTTCAAGCCACCTCAGTCTGTAGCGCAGGCAGCAGAACAGGGACTGAAGTACAGAAAGAAAGCCTCGCCGTCTAATCGTGGTGGACTAACTCCTGCTGAGGCAGGGAAGCACGGTATCGGTTCCGGTGTTCAGCGAGCAGTAAACCTCAAGAATAGAGATGAGATGAGTCCTGCCACTGTGCGTATGATGAGTCGTTTCTTCTCTAGGCACGAGAAGAATAAATCGATAGAAGCTAAGAATAAGGGCACACCTTGGAATGACAAAGGCTATGTAGCGTGGTTATTGTGGGGAGGAGATCCTGGAAAATCCTGGGCAAGTAAGGTGATACGACAAATGGATGCAGCAGACGAAAAGACGAGCAAGAGGATGACTCCTGCAGGACCTATTACTACCTTGTATCGAGCGGAGCGAGAAGGTCCCTTCGCTGATGTTAAGAATAAGAAGTATCAAATAAACAACTATGAGCATACGAAAGCGGCAATCAGTTACTTCTCTATGCCTAAGAATGCTAATGAGTACAGTCTCTCAGAACAAAAGGCTATCTGGAGCCGCATAACTGCGGCTGCCAAGAAGTTCAAAATCGAGCTTAGTCCTGAGGCGGGACCTCCGTCAGTGGAGACTAAGAAGAGCAACCAATCAAAGGAGATGGAAATGAACGATATATTCAAAGCGATTATGGATCGTGAAGTGGGAGACGTCCCGGTCATGAGACCTAACGACTTTAAGAGTGAGTACACTGGTATGCCTGAAGAGGCATTGTCTGTAGCTAAGACCGAAGAGATTGCTCCAGCGGCCACAGCTGCTGGCGCTGAGGAAGGAAATCCTGAATCAGATAGTCCTATGGCACCTGGTATGGGGTCTGGAGATGCAGACGGTCTAGCTGGAGCCACTGAAGGTGATGACGGTATGGCCAAGGGTGAAGCTCATCCTAACCATCTGCAAAGCCTTAACTTCTCTGAGCAACCTTCTGGTACTTGGAATCAAGGAGAGGACTCCCGAGTAACTTACTCTAGCGGAGAAGATGACTTCATTGCTGCTGCAATGGAGAAGAGTGATAACCTATGTATCGCACCTGAGCCTTCGGTTCGTTCTGCTGTAACCATGGGTCTTCAGAAGAGCGCCTGCGGTCATCAATTTGCTAAGGCTTTGACTGTATGTCCGTCTTGTGGAACAAGCTCTGCAGGAACGACTGGTCAAGTGCAAGGATTGAGCATTAGCAAGTCTGTTCAAGAACGACTAACTGCTCCTGAACAACTTCCAAGTATTCGTCTAGCAGATTAGAGGAACTTTCTTTGAATTGGCGTAATCGCATATCAAAGGCCACAGACGCGCTTCTGGGTCGAGAAGGAATAGATCTACCCCCCGAGACCTTTCCCTCGATCCAGAAAGCCGCTGTAGCTTCGGACGCAACTGGAGATATGCCGGGTCCACCGGCACATAACCCAGAAGCTCTTACTTGGGATCCGTATTCCCTCGTAGAGCAGCTAGGCTATAGACAAAAGCCTAGTGCGATTACGTATGCGACATTAGAGCGCATGTTCTGGCAGCTGCCTATACTCGGTGCGATTCGTAAGACTCGTATCGATCAGGTGGCAAGTTTCTGTCAGAATCAAAGACCTCCGCATGAGCCTGGGTTTCGTGTTCGTCTTAGAGAGATGACTCGTGAGCCTACGCCAGAAGAGAAGTTTCGAGCATTAGAACTAGAAGAACTCATTTCGCATACAGGATACACTACGGACCCTAGGCAACGAGACTCGTTCGAGACGCTCTGCCGAAAGCTACTCTATGATTCCATGACATTCGATCAGATGAATATGGAGATCGTTCCAGATGCTAGAGGCGTACCTAGCACATGGTATGCTGTAGATGCGTCAACGATTCGTCTTGCGGACACAACGTCACTCCATGCTGAAACTAGCTTAGACGATGTCTACGCTGTTCAAGTTTATGATGACATCGTGATCAATGAGTTCACACGTAGAGACCTGAGCTTCTCTATCCGTAACCCAAGAACAAGCATACGTTCTTATGGATACGGTACGAGTGAGGCCGAGATGATGGTCTCAACCATTACGTACTTGCTGTGGGGCTTGCAGTACAATGGTAATCAATTCTCTCAAGGGAATGTCTCTAAAGGACTCTTGAACATCAAGGGCTCAATCCCTGAGAAGCAGCTACGCGCATTTCGCCGTCAGTGGTATCAGATGGTTAATGGCGTAGAGAACGCATTCCGTACACCCATCATCAATGCAGAAGATGTTGAGTGGATAAACATGCACGCATCTAATCGAGAGATGGAATACGGCCAATGGTTAGACTTCCTTATCAAAGTAGCGTGCGCGATTTATGCTATCGACCCAATTGAGATTAACTTCAAATACGGCAGCGCCAGTCAAAGCTCCATGTTTGAAGGTGCGAGCAGGACAAAGATTGTAGAGTCTAAGACAAAGGGCTTAGCTCCATTACTACGTACTGTAGAGAATATGTTCAACGAGAACATTATCTGGTGTATCGATCCTAAGTTCACATTTGAGTTTACTGGCCTGTCGCCAATGACACCCAAGGAACTAGCAGACCTAGAGACGATGAAGGTCAGAACCTATATGACGGTAGATGAGATACGTGCGATGCATGACTTACCTGCTCTTCCTGATGAGCTAGGCAAAGTCATCAACGATCCAAACTGGATGCAGGGTCGCCGTGACTTTATGCTGCAGCAACAAATTGCTGAAGGTGAACCTACCGCGATAGAGGAAAAGGAAATCGTTGTTGAGGACGAGAAGAAGGAGAGGGACTTGTTTCGAGCAACCGCAGTCCCTGTAGAATACTCTGCCTCAAGAAAGGCACCTCAATCTAAGACACTCAAGAAATCAAAGGAGGACGTTGTACTCGATATGACGTTGTAGATTATGCGTACTAAACTAAAAGCAAATGTCATTATTTCAAATGACGCAGACGGTAAGAACGTCTTATTCGGATTTGATGATACTTTAGCAGAAGAAATCATCGACGTTTACACACGCTGTGTATCAGGAAAGTTCAGCGTAGCTGCGGGTGGCGCGGTCTTTGAAGACATCCCCTTTGGTGATATTACTGCGGTGAAAGGCATCTTCATCAAGTCTGGTGCAGGCTTTAACTACATCATGAACGGTGGCGGGGATACCTTTACAGCTAACGCGGCAACAACGACAGGCTCTTCAAGAGTATTTCTCCAAACCAACCTATCGAACTTCCGTGTCATCAATACAAGTGCTACTGATATTTTGACGGGAATCTGGGTTGCTTGGGGCGATCCGACGTCTTAGAGATTTTAGTATGCGTTTGAGGTTAGAAGCTGAGAGAGGGGAGCTTCAAGAGAAGTCGAAAGAGCTATTGCGAGCTGTGGCAGCGAGGATAGCTTATGTAGACGACTCGGCCCTAGATCTTATTGAGAAAGCTAATGGGGAACGTCCAGATCCTCTAGACCAGATTCCTGTCATCAAAGAGATCCTAGACAGAGTACATGTTGCCTACGGCACGCATGTGCATTCTATGGTTTCTGAAATAGAACAGATGATGATCCGAGAAGGGTTATTCAAGAAAGCGAACGGTGACGAAGAAGAAGACGATGCGTTCATGGGATTCACACCTCAGGTCTTTGATGGCGAACACATGCATCAGATTCGTGAATCTGTTCAGAGACACCACGACTCACTGATTGCATCGTTTGCTGGACCACAAGCATTACCTGCCAACCGACGTGCAGCTGTCATGGATGCAGACCAAGACGATAAGCACTCTCCCATCGAGCTTGCATTTCTTTTCGGCTTACTATTGGCGCATTCTGGAAACTCAGACCGAGTAAAGGACATGAGTTACTCGGCGTTTGAAGACGCAGTTCGACAGGGAAGCATTAGACTGCCCGATAAAGATCGACAAGAGATTCGTGCGCTAGAGATGGAAGCAGGACAAAGGCTTCAACACCTAGGGAGTGAGGTTGCTCTCGCTGCGAGCTTAGTTGCTGCAGATGCTATGCGCGGGATTGATAACCGAAAAGCCGCAGAGCGTCTTAGAAGTGCTTCCGAGAAATGGTCTGATCGCTGGGACAGACTAGCTCGCTCTGTATTGCACACTGCAAGAGACAGAGGGGCGGTTGCACGATACAAGATCGGAGACCTTGCTGCCCTAGACACCACTGAGCAAGAATCAGAAGGGACAGATGTATATCGACAAACCCGTGCCGATGCATGCCCTTATTGCGATGCCCTATATAACGGCCCAGACGGGCAGCCTAGAATTTTTAAGCTGTCGGTCCTAGAGTCCAACGGCACTAACGCAGGGAGAGGCAAGTCAGCATGGATGCCTGTCATCGGAGCTACTCATCCTCACTGTAGATGTACAACACATCCGGTCCCTGCTGGAATGGGATTCAACGATGTAGGTGAGCTAGTCGAAGGCGGAACCTATGGCATTAGGCACGATACAGAAAAGTCCTTCTTACATTCCTATGTAGGTGAGCAACAACTGCAGAAGTCATTCCGCACTTTAGAGGAGATTAGTTTTCAAGGGCTATCTGTAGAGGTTGATAGTGGGGACCAGACTCAAGCTCGTATGCCTTACACCCATGGAGCAGTACGAGGTGTGGCAAAATCATTACGCTGTTTTGTTGGTCCCGATCCGTATCCAGAAAAGGTTTACGTTATACGTAAGAACAATCCGAGAACTGGCTGCTATGACGAAGACAAAGTCATGCTTGGGTTTACTAGCCCGCACCATGCAAAGTCTGCCTTCTTACAAGACAATGCCTACGACGAAGATACCTTCGGTTCTATTGTAGCTGTTTCTGTCGAAGAGTTTGCGCGGTCACTGCACGGCGCGATCTCCGCAACTGAAACCCAGATACAGGCAGAAGCTGCACCTTCCAAGAAGGGACCACCACTTCTCAAGTCAAAGTCGAGCTTACGACTTACGATCAAGAAGGGCGGATACTCTAGTCAGTCAGTTGCTGCTGAATCGAACGCGGAGGATCGTAATCCTAGCGGCGGTTCTGGATTGGACATCAAAGAAGGAACAATCTTCCCTGCGCCTACTCATCCAGCGAAGCCCAACTTAGAAGAAGTGGCAGGCATGTTTGAAGGAGCTATGCTTACTGAAGAAGAGATACAGCATCTGATGCAAGCAGGCACCGTTGATAGAAAAGAACTTCTGGATGACGCAGGCTATCGTGAACGAGACGTAAAGCCCGTCAAGATTCCAGATGAATATGCAATGCTTGCTGACCCAGAGAACACTAAAGAGAACGGCAAGAAGGTCCAAGAATACATGCAAGCATGGGTCGATGAACGTGGTGAGCCAGAGATAAACACCATTCCGCAGAGGACTGAGAAAGCTATGCCTCTATCGCCAGGTCAGTGTGTCACGGTAAAGAAGAGGAAGTTCGGATCGGTGACACTCAAGGTTCTCGATAAAAGTCGGTTCGGAGTACAGCTTCCCAAAGAAGATAAAGTATTGGAGTTCGATTCACTGTCCGCCGCATGTGACCATGTTTGGGTAGTGTCCAAAGGGTACGATAGTGCCGATGCATATAAACAAGATAAGGGTGTCACGAAAGTGCCCTCTGGTGCTGGATGGAGATTCTGGGGGATCAATCCAAAGGAAGTAACCGTTGAGTAATTTAGGATCGTTAAGATGCCCTGGATGTAATAACAAGGTATTGCAGAAAAGTACTGATGGAGTGGCTTCATTGCGCCCTGCGGGCAGTGTCCGTTTCTTAGAAGGTCTCTGCTATATGAGTTGTCACTTCTGTAAACGAGACTTGGAGCTACCGCTTACTATAGAAAAATCGAAAAAGGTCGGCGTTAAGGCCACAGAGTCTGCTCGACTAATTATGCGAAAATAGCAGAGCTTATTAGCCCAATGCTTGACGTAGCTACCGGAATACCTGTAAGACTAGAACAGTCTTGGCCCGGTCGGGATCGGTCGCAAAACCGGAGATCCAGTTGAGGGGCGCGAAGGTGGACTGCTCTATGGTGGTCTGGCTCTTCGCGCCTTTCGTCGTTTGGGCATAATGAGGTGATGACAAGTATGAAGAAAGGTAAAACAAATAACGACGGGTCCTTTCGGTACTTCGCTCCTATCTCGTTCTTCGAGAAGTCTGACGCAGAAGAAGGGCAACGTCGCCGATTTGCTGGTATCGCATCTACAGATACACCAGACCAAGAAGACGAAGTCGTCCTACAGAACGGACTAGAGTGGAATCATTTCGTAACCAAGGGATGGTTCAACGATAATCATTCACGGAAGACTGGTGGCGTTGTAGGATACCCTACAGGCGTCAAGTTTTTTGCAGAAGGCACCCGGCTTCCAGATGGCTCTGTAGCAAAAAGCAACTTACATTGGACCGAAGGGTATCTCCTAGAAGGTGTACCTGCGGCTGACGACATATGGAACGTAGGTCAGGCGCTTAAGAAAGCTGGCGCTGGTCGTCAACTTGGTCAATCAATCGAAGGGAAGATCCTAAAGCGAGCTGGTGACAAGGGAGAAGTCATTGCTCAAGCTAAGATTACTAATGTAGCAATCACACATTGCCCCGTGAATGCTGATACGAATCTAGGATTTTTAGCCAAGAGTCTTATAGAGACGGCGGTTCAACCCGCAGGCTATACATACCAAACAGATCTACCTGACGCTCCTGAAGTCCATATGGATTATAAGGACTGGGATGCTGCTGAAGAGCAAGCACTTGAAGGTCAGGAAGAAGAAGAGAAAACCCTCACAACGGAAAGTGGCGCAGCACTCATACCGGAGTCGCTGGAGGATGAAGAACATAACACCACATACAAGGCTTTGCATAAAGCCGCTGCGGTTAGTCTTGTTCTAAAGCGGCTACCGAACATAAGCTGTGCGACTGCTGGTCGTGTAGTTGACTTAGCACTTCAGATGAAGCTGAAAGGGCTTATTTGAGAAGGAGCATAAATGGATAATTTAGATGTTTCGGTCTCACGACCGGAGATAGGTAAAAAAGATATGAAGAAGAAACCTGCGAAGGACAAGAAGATGGACGACGAGCAGCTCATGACTGAGGTCGCCACTGACGACGAAACAAAGGCTACGAAGTCTGTAGCTTTGTCAGAAGACGATCTAATCAAATCTCTTGATAAGATTACGGAGCTAACGAAGAGTGAAACTCCTGACGCACGTAAACGCGCTTTGCTTGAGAAAGCATTGAACACGGAACTTGTAGCAGAAGAGACCGCAGAACTACAGGCAATCCTGAGCGGTACGTCACTTACCCCTACCTTGGGCGACGAAGTTGCTAAAGCACTCAGTCCTCAAGAAGAAAGCGCACTCGCTAAATCAATTGATGTCAGTGATGCTCTTGGTGAGATTCATGGTGGTATCGTTACTGCTCTGCAAACTCTAGGTGAGACCATTGAGAAAGGTGGTTCTCGTCAGAGCGAAGTCAATCTTGTATTGGCGAAGGGCTTACTTGATATCGGTAAACTAGCACAGCAAACAAATGCGCTAGTAAAATCACTTGCAGACAATACGAACGCTATTAGTCGTCAACCAATCAGTGGTCGTCGCAGCGTTGTGCGTCCTAGTGATGTAGTCGCTAAATCTCATGCGGGACAACTTCCTGCAGAGGATACAATTTCAAAGGGCGAGGTCATCAGTCTTATGTCAGAAATGCTTCAAAAGAGCATGGAAGCTGGAGACAAGGGCCGCGCTACTGAACTAAATAAATCAATTACTAAGATTGAGTTGATGGGGGACGTTGATCCTCAATCAATGGCTCAAGTCGCTGACTATCGTCGGCAAAAACTAAACGGTGCGGCGCTTTAGTCGCGCCAGCTACAAGGAGAATAACAGATGAGTAACGGCATGGTTAGCTGGCGTAACTACGAAGGTATGACCGGATTCGGTGGTAACGCTTCACAAGGTGACGTCGATGCACTTAACAAAGCATTAGATGCAGGAAGTCAAATTGACCGTCCTGCAGCTGCAACTGCAGGTGATGGCTTTTCGCTTCGCGTCGAGTCACTAGAGCAGACATTAAAGAACACAACTTTCCGCATGGAGCATATCCGTCTATGGAAGAATCTTCCTAAGATTCCTGCATACAATACTGTGGAAGAGTACAATCAAATCCAGAGCTACTCGAACAACCAATTCAGTTCGTTCGTAACGGAAGGTCAACTTCCTGTCTCTACGGATGCGACCTATCGTCGTCAATACGCCAAGATTAAGTTCATGGGTACGCAACGGTCTGTCTCTCACGTAATGAGCATGGTCAAACCTGCTCATGGTAACGTGATTGCGCAAGAAACCATTGCGGGCACCATGTACCTTCTAGAGCAATTGGAACGTCACCTTTTCACTGGTGATTCAACAATGACCGCAGTGAATGTGGCATCGCAGGCTGAAGGTTTGGAGTTTGATGGTCTTGAACGATTGATCAGCGGTAGTGAGACTTCTCTTTCCGATCACATCATCGATCTACGTGGTGCGCCTCTTACTGAGGACAACATCATTGATGGTGCTTTGACGATTAGTGATGCTCCAGCATTCGGTCGTCCTACTCACTTGTTCTTGAATCCAAAAGCGCATAGCGACTTGGCGAAGTCTTTCTTCCCTAAAGCTCGTTATGACGTCTTCCAGAAACAAGACAACGGTATTGCGGGCATGACCTTGGGTGGCGTTACTACTCAAGCTGGTGTTGTGGCTCTTGAGCCTGACGTATTCTTGGATGAAGGTCCATTGGTTCCTGGAACTGCCGCCGCAGATGCCATTGGCACGAGTAGTTCGGCTGGCGTTGCTTGGACTTCTCCTACAGTAGGCGCGGTGACAACTCCGGTGAATGCGAAGTCGCAGTTCTTGGCAGGTACAGGTGATCATGATGCTGGTAACTACGTTTATCGTGTACGTGCAGTGAATGAGTTTGGTGCCTCTGCAGGTGTCGATGTAAACGGTGGAGCGGCATTCGCAGTAGCGGCTGGTGACGAAGTTACGTTCACCATTACTGCTGGTGGTGCTACGATTCCTCGTTACTATGAAATCTTCCGGTCTAAGCGTGGTGGAACAGCCTTGTTCTACATTGGACGAGTTCAGAATAACGGCGCAGGTGGTACTGGAGCGGTCACATTCCAAGACTTTAATGGTGTGAACATTTCTACTGCTGCAGGCGACAACTGTAACGCTACGTTACGATTGCCTCAGTCAAGCAATGGCTTTATGCTTCAGGTTGATCCGTCGAATATCTCATTCGCGCAGCTCGCGCCTATGGTGAAGATTCCTCTAGCGACTGTCGATTCATCGATTCGCTGGATGCAATTACTCTACGGTGCAATGAAGCTATACACCCCGCGACATAATGTTATCTATAAGAACATTGGTCGTGCGGCTGGCTTTGTAGGCGCACCTTAGGTCAACTAAGTAAATGATAAGAGGGTGGCGGTGTAACGCTGCTGCCCTCTATTCGTTTCATTCTTCTAAAGGAGAAGATAATGAGCAAAAAACTTTCGGACTATATTCCAATCTTTGCTGACCAAGGTATCGACTACGTGGCAGCTGCACCTGCAGCAGGTGTTTCTACTCAAGCGCAGGAAGTCGTTGTCTCTGGCGCAACTCATACAGTGACTCTTGCTAGTCAAATGGCAAATAACACTTACACGGCAATTGCGACCAACGGGAAAGATGGCGGTAATGCTGTTACCATCGGTACCAAGACAACTACGACGGTTGTGATCAAGAATGGTTCGGCTGACGACAATGTAAACCTTGTCGTTGTTGGACAACTAAAAGGTCAGTCTTAGGAGATTATAAGCTATGTCGGCTCTTGGATTAAGGGGACACATACCTCGGACCGAAAGGTTCTCAGCAGTGAACGCGCCTGCTTCGGCAGACGTTGCTCGTGTACATCATTCCTCACCTCAGCCGTCTAGCTTTCTCCAGATTCGTAACGAGCAGCCTTCTGGCGGGTTCGGCATCAAAGTCTACTGGTTAGAGGCAGATTATACTGCGGACGAGAATTACTTCGTAATCTCTGCAGCGTCTGAATTTGAAGGACCAGCAGAGACAAAAGAGTTCTGGGTTCGCGGCGACGGCGGCTCTGCAGATTTAACTGCTATATTTTATCTACGTCGGGGTTAGTTTCCGGCATAAGGAGACTACCCCATGGGTATTTCAGTACCTACCACCCCAGGTTCCGAAGGATTTATTCTTCAGGTTTCTAAGGTTGCATCAACATCTAATGTAGCGCTCTCTGGCCTCCAAACAATCGACGGGGTAACTCTGACCGCAGACGAACGAGTTCTTCTATTAGGGCAGTCCTCAGGCTCTCAGAATGGTCCTTGGGTTGCTGCATCTGGTTCATGGACACGTCCACATGATTATGCGGCAGGGTCGGTAGTTAAGTCGAACATCGTCGTTCCGGTATCAAGTGGTTCTACTAACGCCGACACTCGTTGGCAGATAACAACTGATGGCAACATTACGGTCGATACGACATCTACGACCTGGGGCAAGACAGACTTAGGTTTAGTTGCTGTCGTTGATGATACTACACCTCAGCTAGGTGGCAACTTAGACCTCAACAATAAGACAGTAAAGAACGGCGTAGCCACTGTGTTTTCCATAGACGCGAGCGCGAACGTCACCTTTGAGAATAATGTCTCGATTTCAGGCACAGTGAACATGCCTGCCACAACCACTCTCCCTAACACGGGAGACGGGGCCATTACTACGGAAGCCTCTGCTGCTGATGCAGATGGAAAGCCGCTTAGCCTTGCGGCAGGTTCCACCACTGCAGGTGGCACTAATGATACTGGCGCAGGCGGTAGTATCACTTTGAAGCCTGGAGCGGGTAAGGGGTCTGCGGTAGGCGGTGATGTGATCATTCAGACAGCACCCGCTAGTAGTGGCGGTGGCGCAACTGTCATCAATAACTATTCCACTCAGATGATTGTCAAAGAGTCCGGCAACATCGGCATGGGTACAACTGGCCCTGATCGAAAGCTAGATATTCTTGACGCGAGTAACCCTCAGTTACGCCTAACTCATACTGATGGGTCTAAGTATGTAGACGTATCTTCTACCGCTAATAGTAACGCGGCGGTCAGCTTTCCCGGCTCTACCATGCAAGTTCAGTCTGCGGGAGCCGCCTCATTTGTACAGGTTCAGAACTCCTCTACGGGGACGGCTGATGGTGTTGGTGATGGCCTAAGTGTAGGGCTGAACGGCAAAGAGGCATTTATCTGGAACAGAGAATCTACGGGCTCTCCAGCATTGAAACTTGGTGTGGGTGGTGTGACCAGTGCGCTTGAGATTAATGTATCGAACGAAGTAAACGCAACAAACAATGTCTCTGTCGTTACGGGTGTGCTGAATTATAAGTCTGAGACCATAGTAGACAACGGGAGCACAGGCACTACACTCGCCAAAGCAAACTCTGCTTCTATAACTGTGCTCACAGATTCAGGTAATGGTGGGAAAGTTATCTTACCTGCGGCTGATACTATAGGGCTTACTTATGTAGTGGCATCAGGCATCAACGGCGCTCAGACGGGAATTACCATCGACACAAGCGCGAATTCTTCTGACAGGTTTTATACTTCTACGGCAAACGGTGTTACCGCAGACCAAGGATTGACAGCCTATCAAAGCAAGACATGTATCTGTATTGCCACAAATAAATGGTTGGTGATTGGGTAATGAATCTTCCGCTATTGATAGGTTCAATCAGTCAACAAGCCAGCGCCGGGGGTGGTGGTGGTGCGGTGACGCAAGAGGCGAACCTCGACCACTGGTGGAAGTTCCCAAGCCCCGGCGAAGCAAGCCCCCCGACCTCGGTTTTAGATGTGGGCACTTCGTCTGCAACGCGAATTAATATAGACGCAGCAAATATAGCCATCAGCTCAAGCGCAAGGACGCTAGGGTCTAACACCTTTGACGCATACGACCTAAACGGCAGTAACGCGAGGGCGCACGAGCAACTGCTCAGCAACCCAACAACTCTTCACCCGTTAGATACGTTTTCGTTTTGCGCGTGGGTTAACTACGACGCTATCGCGAGTTATAAAGTGCTTCTCACCTCGGGGGTTACTAATGGAGGCTGGGACGACGGCTATTTTATTTACACTTACGCTGAAAGCGGAGAGCTTATCGACGGTGCTGGGCCGGGCCATAATATCCCTACAAACACCCTAGTATGGGGGTCAAGTGGTTGGAAAAACTCAGGCGCAACAGGGGCAAGCGTTGCTTACGCTACTTTGCCGAGCGCCGGCACATGGTTCCACGTCGCAGCGGTAATCGACGTTTCCAGCAACGTGCAAAAACTATACATAAACGGAAGCGCGGGCCAGGATGCGGTAGTAACGGTTGTTGCGCCTAATGCGATCTATCCCCTCAATTATTATATGTCAATCGGCGGAGCAACTTGGGGATTGGTGGACACGACTAATACCAGCTATTTTACGGACGGCAAAGTGTCAGACGTGCGTATTTATTCGGTTGCATTGAGCGCCAGCGAAGTTTCAGCCATCTATGCGGGAGACTGGTCGCCATGAGCCAAGTATTTTTTCTTCTTACAAGTGAACCGACACAGCAGCAGCTCGATCACCTACAGGCGAGAGCCCTCACGTCGTCGCCAGAGTGGAATGGGAACGGACACACTGGTACTTTGACAAATATGGACGTAGGTACGGCCTGCTAAGGTAGTACCTGATATACCTCAGGAAACTATTATGACTGATGAAGCAAGGATGAACTTACGAGTAGGGACTTATGCAAGCGTAGCGGCTATCATTGCTACCGTCATTGCATTTACCGCCACGTATGTCTTTGCTACTAAGGCAGAGGTCAGTGAGATGCGCACACAGCAAGTCAAGCAATCAGGGGATGTTACCACAGAGATGACCAAGATCCGTGGAGACGTTCAAACCGTTCAGGTCAAGATGGACATCATTCATAGAGAGCAGCAAGAGCTTCGCCGCTCCGTTGATCGACTGAATAAAACAATTACAAAAAAGTTACGCTAGCTATTGCACTACAACGTCTAGCTCGCTAGACTCCGCTCGTGCCACGGTTACTGCTATGGAGCGATTCTGTCTGTGCCCCTACAGGATTCGGTAGGGTAGCAAGAACGATATGTGAAGCACTACCTGAGGACTGGGAGATTGTTCAGATAGGTATCAATCATCCGGGCCGACTCATAGAACATGATTATGTTCAAGTACACATCCCGGAGGAGTCTGAGCCTACAGGTTTGAAGCTAGCGAGAGATCTGTATTTGGAAGAAGACTTTGACCTCTTCATAGTAATTCAGGATTTACATATCACATCTCAATGGGCTTCATCGTTCTCTGCTGCGAAGATTGTTCGACGTATGCAGAGCAAGCCACACATCCCCGTTATCTATCATTATCCAGTAGATGGGCCTATGCTAGGGGATGTAGACTTCTTACATTTCGCCGACCATAATATCAGCGCGACCCATTGGGGCGTGGATGCATTAGCGCACCTATTGCCCACAATAGAAGCAAGTGTAATACCTCACGCAGTCGATACCTCGGTATTCTTTCCTTTACCTGCTACGGAACGTGTGACCCTGAAGCATGAGATATTCGGTATCCATCCTACTGATGAGACGCTAGCTGTACTGAGCGTAGGCGTAAACTCTGTCAGGAAAGACCACTTCACTTCTTTGTGTGCAATACAAGAACTCAACAAAGATAGAGTGAGAGGTAAACTTTACCTTCACACTAAGGGCATAGCTAATGGGATGGACATCTATGCGCAAGCTGCGGCGTTAGAGCTGTCTTCTTTAGAGTATCATATCGCTGATGACTCCTTATTAGGATGCTCTGACACTGCATTGAATCGACTATACAACGCATCAGACTGTGTTCTGTTCTCTTCTCGTCGAGAGGGGTTTGGGATACCTATGATTGAAGCAATGGCTGCAGGTATACCTGTACTCGCCCCTGACTATGGACCATTTGCTGAAGTATTAGATGGCGGTGACTTCGGCTACTTGCATACTCCTTCTGGACTTGTATGGCTCAGAGACGATCATCGAGGACCTAGTTGGCAATCTAATGCACAAACAGTGGCCAGACATTTAGAGTTTTTACATACAGCCACAGTTGAAGCGTGGGATGCACCACCTGAGAAGATAAAAGATGCAGTGAAACATGTGAGGGATACATACTCAGTAGAGACAGTGTCTGCATTATGGGCGGAAAAGATAAAGGAGGTTGTCCATGAAAGTTGAACTTGTAGGACCGATAGGTGATTTTTCTGGGTATGGGCATGATTGTAGACAGACTGCGCATTCTCTACTCAAGGCAGGTGTAGACTTATCCATTACTCGTATCATTGTAGATCAAAGCAGCACGACTTGTGACTTCGGAAGAATTGAATCTGTCCTTCGACCCTATATCCGAAAGGCTGAGGAGCCCGATGTGCAGATCCTACATGCGCCTCCTCAATGCTGGGCCAAGCATGTACGTGGTGACTGCCTCACCATTGGAAAGACTGCATGGGAGACAGATGCAATAAGCCACGACTGGGTAAAGTTTATACGTAACGCAGGAATACAGGAGCTATGGGTTCCATCCGATTTCAATGTAAATGTATTCAAGGAAAGTTTACCAACGCTAAGCGTAATGACTATTCCACATGCACATGACGTGGACGCATACACCCCTGGGGTTGAGCCCCTAGACCTGTCTCCCTTCGGAGTGTCCGCAGACACTTTCGTATTTGGTAGTGGGTTTCAATGGACTGCACGCAAGAACCCGGAAGGTCTTATCGCTGCATACTTAGCTGAGTTTGATGCAGACGAACCAGTAGCTCTCGTCTTGAAGACACATACGTGGGACACGACAGAGAAGGCGACTGGAGAGTTATACCAAAAGCTAATTGATATCATCAAGGAGACTGGGTTCAATCGTCCACGAGGGAAGATAGCGTTACTTCCTCAGACGCTTCCTTTCGACATGATGCTTCAGTGGCACAAGCGCGTAAACTGTGGCGTCTATCCTCATAGAGGTGAAGGATGGGGATTGCATATCAGTGAGTCCATGCTTATGGAGACTCCTTGCATTGTAACTAATTGGTCTGGCTCTACGGAGTACTGCGATGATTCTAATAGTTACCTACTTGATTATCAGCTACAGCCTGTCCGAGGAATGAGTTGGTGTCCCTGGTACGACGCATCTCAGTCTTGGGCTGAGCCTAACCTAGTTCAGTTACGCAAGCTAATGAGAGCTGCGTTTGATGGGCGCGAGTCCTCAGAGCTTCAGGATAAGGGCATTGCAGCGCGTTCTACGATCTATGATAATTACAATCTGTATTCTGTAGCCCAGCTTATGAAGGATAGGCTGGAGGCGTTGGTTGGATGAAGATAGCCATCGCTATGACTGTCTTTGATCGCCCTCATTATCTGAGTGCATCATTAGCATCCTTATCGCAAGTTGAGGGCATCAGAGACTATCCGATATTATTCTGCATAGATGGTCCTTACGACGACTCAAGTGTAGATCGTTGCAAGGAATCTCTGCGGCTATGTAATCAGTTCGATCATCCTGATGTTACGATCATGACACGAGAGAAGAATCTCGGCGTTGCGAATCAAGTGTATGATTCAAAACAAGCGCTCTTCCACGCAGGTTATGACGCTGTTATATCTTTAGTAGATGATGTTGAGTACTCTCCTTGCGCGTTGCAGGTTCTTCTTTCT
>MDTB01222486.1_pt1 | contig 20095 bp, 14 predicted proteins | sample 811161 | NCBI WGS metagenome assembly MDTB01 (sample SAMN05326650, study PRJNA326480) | marine metagenome | isolation source: seawater | place: Mediterranean Sea | collected 2009 | reverse complement strand
TAGGCACAGCCATACTCAGGGGCTGCCTCACCGACTTCTAGTTCAGTACAGGGTATTTCTCGAGGTAATTCTGTATCGAAATCTTCAACCATTGCAAATTCAACAAGCCAGTTCGACAATGAACCCATGCCTGGTTGTTCATTCCAATCACTTCCACTCATGGTGTGGTTGTGTAGCGTGGGGATGTCGGGGACGTTTCCATTGTTGGTCACATTGAGTAGGTAACGTACGGTTCGTCCAGGTGCTGTCGTCTTGATCTGGCTCTCGACCGTTTCATCAATCCAAATCTGCATGTCATGGAATTGGTTGACTGTGATTTCAAACAACATGGCATCGCGTTCGTCCGTACCATCGTAGTACTCCTCGCTGAAAGCCTTCAATACGACTTGGTAATTACCAGCGACGATTTGTCCAGGGATGTTGATTTTGACATCAACGGTTTCTGCATCATCGCGTTCAAGTTCGGAAAGTGTAGCACGAGGAATCTCAATCTCCCACAGGAGTTGTGTTCCGTTGCTATCTGTGATTGAAGCAGTGCGCAAATCGTAGCGATCTGGACCATTTCCTTGGTTGGTCGTGGTGATTGGAATCACAAGTTGCTGACTCGGGTCGACACTGTAAGCAGTGTCAGGTGCATCCATCTCTAGGTCGTAAACATGCTCGACGTTTGTTGAGAGGATGACCGCGTCAGATACGCGAGATGCACCTTGAAGGTGCGCCTTGACTGTGATGGCTGGCCCCAGGCCTGCACTTGCATTTGTGGGTGCGCATACCACTACTCCAACCTCATAGGGGACATTGATTTGTGACCAATGTCTTGGCTTGCTCATCTCTCCTTCATTGCCGCCAGGTGCATTGCTGAAGTCGAGGTCGACTGTCCAGTGGTCGTATCGCCACTCGTTCAATGGCATGGCATCAGGCTTGGCTTCAGGCGCACCAGGGGTGGTGAACACTAGGTAACCCGGTGCGAACTTCTTGATGACATCAATGGTGTACGTGTGACATTCACCTGGGTGAACGACTTCGGATGTTCGGTAAATATCGAAGATGATATTTCCAGTCGAACGAATACTCACGTTGACCCATAACTCAAGCACATCATAGGTGCCCTTGTCCAAACTCTTGATCGGTTCGCCCATCGACCATCCCTTCAGATACAATGCGAATGTACCCGGGTCTTGCGTCGTTGGTACTGAAATCTCCAAGTTCTTCGTCACCGATTGTCCAGGATCTAAACTGACCATCATCGGGAAGTTGATTTGCCACCCCCATGGCAATAGCCACTCTTGTTGACCTTGTAGTGTGGTCGGGTCATAGAAGGCGAAGGAATCAAACACGTTACCTGTATTGGTAATCGTGATTGAGAAAATCGCAGTCTCCCCTTGTTCGACATCGGACTGGTAATGACTTGTTTCCAATTCAATACCGTGGACCACGTCCATCATCGTCAGTGTCAATCTATCGCTACGAATCGCTGGATCCTTGTAAGATACCGCCGAGACAAAAATCGCTGCCAACTCATCCTCGTTTGCTTGATAGATAGATGGGGCTCTGACTCGTAAATAAACACGAACCGATTCACCACCGAGCAAGAAGATCGGTGTCTCAGGGAAAATTGCGGTGTGATTGTCGGCGAAGAACAAGTTCGCAGTCCAATTTACAGGTACTCCAGTCAGATTAACCGAGAAAGTGTCTGCAACCAAATCAATCGGGCCCGGAGTCGAGTTATTGACGGTCAAATTGTAGATTGTTTGCTCACCGGGCTCTATCACGTGGTAATAGGTCTCGTCGTCAGCCAATTCGACATCGACCTGGCCTGTTAGGACGTGAGTGTAACACAAGGTGTATGCACCATTATTCGAATTTTCATTGCACTTGTTCGTATCAGACCACGCAATATGTGCACCGCTCCCCATATCATTGGCAAAAGCGGGTGGTTGCGATAGTTCGACTTGTCGGCCGCTATTTGGGCCCAACTTATCGCTGTTCCAAGATGTGACGTCAACTCGCTCCCATGGGTCCAAAACTGCAGCTGCAATACTGTTCAATGGCCAATCGGGCGCATCGTTGGTATGGTTGAGGCGAGTGTACATGATCGACTCGCCCTGCGAGGTGTTTGAGTTCTCAAGCCACGAAATGTGGACGTTGTTCTGGTTATCCGCAAGAACCTGTGGCATGTAAGACGAAGCGCGATAGTAATCGTTGGGATTGACATTGTTTGCTCCTTCTACGTATGAAATTCTAGTATCTACAATCTTCTTGATACCGTACGTCGGTAGACCGCCTGAGACACCGTCCCACTCAGCAGCGCCCTTTAGGCGTAGGCGAGTGTAGTATACCTCGTAATTGTCATCCTTGTCAAATCCATAGTCCCGGGTGTCCATCCAGGTTAGATGAGTATCACCGCTGTTGTCAATGGCCAGTGAAGGGTGGAGGCTGAATGCATCATCCAAAGTCACACGGGTGTCGTTAACAACCACAAGATGACCGTATCCGTTGGCATCCTGACTAGGGCCCAGGTCCTCTGTGTAGCGATTGTTCGATTCATCGGTACCAGATTGGCCGTAAACCCAACCTGGAGCTGGATTCTGAATCTTGGCATAGGGATCCAAGACTGTCATGTAGATCTCACGGCTGTTGTTGGTCGCTAGGAAAACCATGGCTTCAACAAGTGTATCCATGTTGTTGCTTCCAGATGCTGGGAAGGCATACACTTGGCCACCAGCGTCAGTGTTGCGAGTTGTTGATCCGGGGCAAATTCGAGTGTTTGTATTGACCTGGCCGTTCGGACATTCTGAAAGGTCATGCATATGGCTTGCAACTTGGTTGTTGGCGCCCCAAGATGATCCATACAAACCAACAGGAATGACGCCTGCAGTTACACATGCATCGTGGGCCTCGTTGATACTGGCAATGTCATCGGATTGTTGAGGAGGGTCGCCACCCTTGGGTCCTTCATCACTGATTGGAATAACAATCTTGGTTGCGTTTGGATTCCATTTGTGATCATGAGTGGTCGGAGGATTACCTGGAACGTTTCCGTTGTTGTCAACCCATGACAAGCAAGCCCAAGTGCTACCTGGACCCCAGTCTTCACCTTGGTATCCACCGCTCTGTGCACCACCGTTGTAGATGGTAGAGTGGAGTTTGATTAGACCGCCAGAGTCATCGCCAATATCGAGATGGTTGGCGCGTGGATTCTCGTGATGGGGCTGGTTTGCGCAGGCACCACTTGTCGCGGCACTTGGGTAAAACCCACCGAGTGCATAGAGGGTCTCAAAGACTGAAATATTCGCTTCCTGGAGCATGGGTTTGATTCCTTGGAAGCTACCACCGTTTGACCATGAACCGCCGTAGAATACCACGCACATGTCAGCCCATTCAGAATACATCGAACCCGATGTGTCAATCGGAGATACAATCTCCACCTTTCCACCCCGCGTATCGTCCCATGCAATCTGCACAAGGTCATCAGCATCGATGGCGATGTCAGGATGACCTTTGTGACCGATGATAGGGGTCAACAATGTGCTATCGATTGCAGTGATAGCCTCTCGTGAGGCTTCATCAATTTCCAAGAACTTGTAGTAAATTTGTGGCTGCTGGAAATACTTGTCATGTCGATCGTAGGAATCTTCCCACACGATGTGAGCGTTGTTCTGGCTGTCCACTGCAATCGCCGGCCAGTCGCGATTTTGTTGTCGGCGAGTAACCTCTGTATCATCGATAATTGAAATTGTGGAGTCGTCTGCTGTTGAGCCGTCCTGATCGTCCAAGCTAGGGTCGAGTAGCGTGTACAAGATTTCGTGCTGACTGGCTTTATTGGCCCACACAATGTGAATTCGATCATCACTATCGATGTCGATATCAGGGTGCCAGGCACGATGGCCGCCACCATTGGAGATTTGAGTGACATCAATCACTGTTTGAGCTCGAGGGTCCAGCATCGAATAGTAGAGATGCTGTGTATTTCGGCTCCACACAACGTGGATGTTTCCTTCACTATCGCTTGTCATTGATGCCATTCGTTCATTGACTGCGCCGCCATCTACGATTTGTACGGCGTCGGTAATGACCACTGATGCACCTTGTGCAACGGGTGGTGTATATCCGATTAGCAGTGTGCTCATGACAAAAATCATCACCATTGTGATGCTACTGTGTTTGCTGTTACTCATTATCATCGACCCCTGGAGAACCTCTCCAGCGTCTTGACAATGCCATTCCCCTCCTACTTAACCGAACCCCTTTGCGGTCAGTACGCGCGTGAGCGCGCGCGAGGGGCGTTAGGCCCATTCAGATGGGTCGAAACCAGTTCCAAAACCACCTGTTTCATCGGTTTCGACTTGTTTGGTTGAAGGGGTAGAGTCTGGTCCGGGTTTAGGGCCTCCTTTGGCCCAATCATCCACAGGTCCGGGTTTCCCAACACCGGGCCCATATGAGAATTTTATTTCATGAATCAACGATAACTTCGATAGCCACAAGCGACGTAGTGTTTGCATCACCTCATTTTGGGTGACACCATCAAACCATGTCGGCATCGAGAGGTTGAATGCTTGTAGGGGGCCGGGCTTTTGTTCTCCATGTCCGACATGAAGTACCCAATCCACATGGGCTCGAGTCAGTTGTAGACGTGTATCATGCAGCCACTCTTCCCACCCTTCGAGATCTGTGTTTGCGTGTTTGCTCATCTCATCTTGCTGTCCGGCATCAACTTGCGTCACACTAGAGACGACAAGCAGATTACGCTCTTTGGGAGACAAGACATTGAATAGATGCCCGTGCTTTGTAGGCGGGTAACGAACCAAGAAATGAAAATCGGCCCGAGGGTCGTCCCGCTCCTTGATTTCAAGACCTTCTCCAGACAACCAATTTCGGACTTTGTCCTCGATATCCTTGGCCTGCATGGACCGTTGGCATACGGCGACCTATTTCAGCGCAGCGAGTAAACTGGCAACTTCATCGACAATGGCTTGGCCTTCTGCATGTCTTCGGAACCGATTGATTCTGCGGGCGTTTCGGGCAGTGATGTGCAAATCCCAGGCAACGAGTGCTATCTTGTTGGATAAGTGGAACAAAATGGGCAATGATGCTGTTACGAATAGGGTCCATTCACGCAATTCAGGGAAATTCATCCAGAAAATAATGGACAAAACTATGATTGGGATCGGCCAAATAAGTAGGGGACCAAGCATCGATGCCAGTAGATGATAGGTCGTTCTAGCATCCAACCCCTCGTCCGTACGGTCGCCCAATACTTTGCCCGCGAAAATCATGAGGCCACTTCCAGCCAATGTGAAAGGCATGGACAGAATGGCAAGAAACAATGCTGGGAATATGGCCAATCGTTCTGTGATACGTGGTTCTCTTAACCCATTTACATCCAATGCACGACCGTCGAGTCCTGCGGCATGCAATTTTTCGGCTACTTTATTTGCACTTGATTGAAGCTTAGTGAGAGGCTGATTGCCGCTTCGAATCTCATCTCTAGTGTTGCGAGCTGCCAACACCTCTTCTCGCCAAGTAGCGAGAGGTTTGCCCTTTGCAATTGCGTCAAGGTGACCCAGGATATGCCAACAACGGTGCTCGTCCCACGCTGAGGCGTCGGGCGTCATTGGAGCCAAGCGATTACGTACTTCGTCGCGTAATTGGTTAACACGTTCTGCGGGCGCTTCTACCCACTCACCTTCCATCAATCGGGCTCGATCTTGGGTCGGATGAATGGCACCGTCAAGTGAAATCGGAGCCCCATATTCAAACCATGCATCGGTTCGGAAATACCAAGACGTTCTGTAGTGCAACCCCACTGGTAACAGGTGAGGTTCTGGCAACCCCTTCTCATGTGCAATCGAATTTGCAGCAATCACGGAACGAACCGGTCCTGTACGAAGCCTGCGCATCTTCGAATCCTCATGAGATGTTCCTTCTGGAAAGAGGGCAGTACCATGGCCATGTGCGATGCATTCAGCAAGAGTGAGCATGGTTTTACCATTGATTCTAGAGCCTGCTTCACTGGATGCTCCCCCTCGTGCCAGCTCCGCTTGACGAAGGACAGGTTGAGCGCCCGATAAGGAGGCGATGGGGCCAATGATTGGTCGCGTAATCAGGTCGTGTCTTCCACCAAAAACAAGCATCTTCGGTTGCGTAACAAAAATTGTGCTCGGATCAATCAACCCATTTGTATGCCAACCCACTGTGAGGATTCCTGCTTCATCAGATATGTGCTCTTGACCGGTGACTTCGATGGTGCGAAATTGCTGATTCATCGCGATGCGGCATAGACCTCGCATCATACGGTAGAACCAGGTCACACCAGGATGATCTCCAGGATTTGCAACGGTACGTCGCTTGCTCTCGATTTTCTCAAGATTGATTCTGGATGCGCTCTTTGAGAGTGTAGGGAGAATATCCCCATGATGGTCTACAGCACCATCATCTCCAGTTTGAACTGTCTTCTCTGCCATGCAATCACCCCAATTAGTGTGTTTGTAATCGCTCAGCAAGTGCAGCTAACATGGCAGAGTCAGGTTCTGCAGAATCTTTTTTTTGTGTCCACATTGGGCGACGGGTACCTTCAGCGACTCGAGGAATCACGTGAAAATGTACGTGGGGGACTTCTTGTCCAGCCAGGGGGCCATCATTCAGATTGACTGTAAAATCAGTCGTTTCAAATTCGACTGAAAGTCTACGCTGAACCTCGATTACACCATCCAATAGAGCCCTTCGACTTTCATCAGATAGTTCTGAAATTCGTTGCGCTTCCTCCTTTGGCACCACCAGTGTGTGACCTGGTCGATGTGGGTTGATATCTAGGAATGCGTACCACTCTTCGCCCTCGGCAACCTTGGATGAAGGGATTTCGCCGCGGATGATTTTTGTGAACAGGGTCGACTCGACCATGAAGGCGGATTGGGGTCCTCATCAAGAAACCGACGAATCCTGCGGGACCTGAAATTGTAACAAAGCTAGTCTGTACAATTCGCCACCGTTGGAAAAAGGGTCATGACTACCAAACACCAAAGATACTGCTGAGGATTCCGTCGTAACAGATGCAATCGACAAGAATCTGTGTTGGGCTGTTGTTTCGATATTGTGGCGTATCCAAGTCGAATTCTCTTGCTCTAGGACAATGATTTGCGTTCGAGGAGTTTGTTCGGGGAATTGGTTGGTATCTTGGAAGAAGGCGGCAATGATGTCGAGATCGCCGTCGCTATCAAAGTCAACGAATGCGGTATCATATGCACCCCAATTTCTCACGAGCTCGTGGTGAGTGAAAGAACCGCTTCCATCATTCTCCAACCATGCAACTCCATGCAATTCATTCGGGTCAATACCTTGTGGTGTATCGAAATCCATGGTATCGCCATTTGTGAAAACCAAATCCTTGTCGCCATCAAGGTCCAAGTCAATCGTCTTGAGACCGCTCATTCCATAATGGGTTACGTTGGCCTTGTAAAGGGACTCCACAGAAAAATTGCCATTACCGTGGTTGCGATAGAGCATGACCTCTTCAGATAACTGTGACAATATCGCAACGATGTCAAGGTCTCCGTCTGAATCCACATCCACTGGAAGAGCGTGAATACTACCTGGACGTGGATCCAAGATATGCTGTATCCAGTTACCTCTGTCATTCTCAAGCCAGGATACCGTACCTTCATCATGGCCGAATTCACATAGCGTGAGGTCAATATCTCCGTCCGCATCCAAATCTCCGGGCTCAGCACAAACGGTTCTACCGATGTTGTCGATGAGTACCGTCTTATCTCCAGTAAGGGGGTTAATCATGACGATACGGCCATCCTTCTCGTTCGATGGATGTAGGATTCCAATATCAGCAATAATCCATTGGCCCTGCCCATCGATTTCTGCATGGGACACTCGTACAGGTGCGGAGTTGTGTGAATCATTCGACAAGTTGTATGTATCCCACTGGCAATTTTGCAATTGCAGACAATCGCTGCCGGCGGGGGCTGTACTGAATAGGCCCCGTAAGGGTTCAGTGAAAGTAAGCTCAACGTGGTTACCTACATCGAGTGTTCGAACATTTGCGACGACAGGGTGCTCCACATCATTGGTGATTAGGGGGGTGATCTTGATTGGGGGTTCGTCCTCGTTTTCGAGTGTTGAAATTTGGCTTGCAACAAACAGCATCGAAATGACAAGAAATACGGTTCCTGAATTCCAACTGCTTGAGGGTCTGCTGTTAGGCATGGAATGAGACCCCCCTCAACCCCTTATGATTAGTTGCTTGATTGCACCCATTTAGCTTCGAAGTGGCAAACTTGTGACTGTCCCGTCCATCGATGTCAATGAATGGCTGGGTGGTTCGGTATCGGTGGTTGGGAAATCTGATCGGACGTGATTGCCTCGACTTTCCTCACGCGCATGGGCTGCCGATACGGAAGCGGAAGCGACCGAAAGAAGGGATTGTGTTCGTAGCAAGTTGACCAATTCTGTGTTCATAACTGGGCTAGAGTCACTAAGGGCTACAGCAGTTTCCTGTAACTGTTGGATGCTTGCCGCCGCTTTGGCCAATCCACTAGCTGAACGTGACATCCCCATGTGGGTTTGCATGGTGGTTGCCAAACTCGATTGGATGGTTCCTGCACTAACCCCGTCAGAACCTGTTGATGAGAGCATTGAGTCATGCATGTGGTGAGCTTCGGAAAGGGCGATGGATATCTCACTAGAGCCAGAAAATTTGCTAGATGATGCCTGTGTAGCGGCAGCGCCTCCTGCAGATTTACCGCTTGCGATAGCACCTAACAAATGGTCTCCACTATTGAGTGCGGCTCCATGCAAACCTGAGCATGCTGCATCACCTGCGGCGAATAGTCCTTTGACTGTTGAATCCCACCCACCATTTACCACACGACCTGATTCATCCGTCGGAATGCCACCAATCGTCATATTGGCGATGGGCATCAATGGGATTTGTGCCTCGGAGTAATCAATCCCGCAGCGTGATTGTAAGTTCTCGGCAACATTGGCGAACCATGTGGCTGCTGAGCGTGAAATGTTGGTTAAGTCCAGAGCTGCGCCTCCTGCCTCAATGATTGAATGAGCAAGTGCGTCGGGACCATCGTCCATCGACATCGGTTGACCGTCTGCTCCAATGACAACACCACCAGAACCAAGCAAATCTAGTGGTAGGCGAAGAGTTGTGTCGGCAACGGTAAGTGGGTGCATTGAGGTGAATTCGAGGTTTGCAAGCGAAATTCCTTCGCGAAGAGCAAGCGCACAGGAAGACCCCATGGCGCTACTATCACCATTCCAAGCGCTTTGAAATCCTCCATCAGCAAGGACTAGTGCCTTCGATTGGATGGCGAATATCTCACCGGTTTGAACATCTAGAGCGACCAGTCCTTTCACAGAGTCATTCTTCATGACGATATTGAGAATTTCGATGTCGCCGCGGCGGGGGATGTTTCGTTTGATACACTGCTCTTCAAGGATCAATCGGACTTCTCGGAGGGTTGAATCCCCTGTACCGGCCGTTCTTGGGTTAGATTGACCTGGCAATTGCCCTAGGTATGGGCTGCCATTTCGGTCTCGTCGGAGGTTCAGGCCCCATTGTTCCAGTTGAGCCAAATGGCTGACTGCAGATCCTGTAGTCGAGGACACGACATCTCCTTCGCACAGGTCGGCGCCAGCACGATGAGTATCGGCAGCATGTTCGGCGAAATTAGACTCTCCTGCTGATGAGGCGATACCGCTAACCATGGAGTCGTCATTGAATGACGAGGATTGTGATGAGCCCAATACGGTAACAGTGGCTCCAGCATCAGAGGCTGCGATTGCAGCCCGCATTCCAGCAACACTTGCTCCAACAATGACAACATCCCATGCCTGCAAGATATCACCGAGTAATCGTGGGCACCTGAGGCCGCATCATAAACGCATCCATGCAGGACCCGCACCTACGGTGCGATAAATTTCGTCGGGTCGGCATGATTCAGTGCCTGATTTTGCCACCTTCTCGCAGTATCTCGAGCGCTGCTCATACGTCTTCGAAGAGTATCTCCCCCACTAGATCGGACCGAAACTTCAGTCCATAGTGTGTCAGATCCTATTGTGTGTCCGTCAATATGGCGAATGGTAATTCGAACTGGACGTCGGCCCTCAATGTGTTCGTCCCAAGCCAAACTTAGCCAAAGTACGTGAGCGGAACCAACCAAGTTACTGAGCCAGGTGACCACGTCTTCTTCATCGTTAGACCACATGGGGAGCGGGTGGTTGGGGGGGGCCAATGGTTCTGGAGTCAATCTGAATGTCTGTCGAGATGGTTGGCCGTCGGGAACATGTACTTCAAGTTCAATTGGAACCTTTTTTGTGCTCAAGTTGTTGACCATGACAAATAAATCTCCACGCGATTCCGCACAGTGTAGAGGTAAACTTGCATCCATCCTCCATGAACTGCGTGCTATCGATTCATTGTGATCCATCAATCCAAACTGTAAGCGATCCATTTGCCGGAATAAGTCACTCTGCCAAGCCCGAGTGTGGCCAACCAGACGGGAGAGTGTAGGTAGATCCAGATGTGCGTTATTGAGGAGGGTTTCTTCGATCGAATCTGGACCAACTAATTTCTCAAATTCTTGCAAGAGTTGGTATTGAGTGATCATGTTTTGACCGCGTAAGTAGACAAGATGGAGAATTTGCTCAACCGCTTGACTCAACTTACAGTGTTGATTGATCGAGGGTTCCAAACTCCCCTTCCATCGCTGGAATCTAATTGTACTTTCAGGGTCTAAATGAGCCAAGAGAATTTTTGTCAGAGGGTTTTCGAGCGTACTTGTGTGTTGGCTGGGGGCGTGATAGACCAAAAATGGAAGGTCGTCTGTGTGTCTGGGTGTTCTTCTCTCGAGCATGATTGATTGTGCTAGGGCAATACTGGCCGCTAAAATACTCATCACAAGTAGTAAGCCCCTAGTTTCTGCTCCTATGGGAAAGAGGTTGGCCAATCCAAGAAGGAGTGAATATGTCAACAAATATCCAATTCGCATGTGCTCATGTAAGCGTAATTCTGTCAAGGTATTGAGAATCCGCTCGACGCTACCGTCGTGTTCATCCTGTGCACGGCCTCTCGCACTAAAGCGACCCATTCCCACCCAAAGTGCGTAATTTCTGGTGATGGCGGATGGTGTGACAAAAAGTATGGTCAATACTACGCTGATGATTGCTGCCATTGAGGGGGGGAATTTCCCTGGTAGAGACATGACTACAATGGTGAAAATAATCATTAATAGTGGTGTTAAATTTCTGAAAAAACGCCATACCCAATTGCTTGAAACATGTCCCCACAACCTGCGAGATCGTTCCAAGCGTGCCAATCTATTATCAATCAATTCCTCGAGTCTGTCCTCAGCATCAAACGCTTCGCCATAGGGCCTTGGGAGGTTTACACCACCGTCATCTCGTCGCATCGGAACATTACGGTGAGGGGTCAATAGGTCATCAGCGTGACGCTCCTTCGCCCCCGCAATGTCCTTCAATGCCGGGCAGAAGGAAGGGTTGGGCGCGTCGCATAGCTGGATATTGCACCGGCCTCCTAAGCCGGATGTCGTGGGTTCGAATCCTGCCGCGCCCGTTTAATATCTAATACATTGAAAGCCCATGTTGGCGACCAGAATTCGACACTTGGTGTAAGAAATGCTCAATCTGAATTCTCGGATGGATGGTCCGTCTCAATGCTACATCACAGGCAGATAGTGCATTGAGCATTTCATTTCGTAATTCAGCGGGCAGCATCAATCGGTTGCCAGTGATTTCCATATGGATTTGATGGATGACATCTTCCGCATCCAATGCGTGTACACCCATCATTTCATCCAACTGGCCCATTGCACCCTCAAGAGTCTTGACATTGCGGCTTCCTTGCTTCTCCCATCTCCATTCAATCACCTTGCCGCGCAATGCTAACTCAATCATTCGGCGTGCATGCTGCAAGGTGCTTGCAGAAACAACATCGTACAATCGGTTGCGGGTTCCAGTCATGTTGCGACGGGCCAAGAGTTCCGTAGTGAACAGGGCCTTTCGCAAATTCCCATGTGCAACATGGGCGATATCGCCTGACATACCTTCGGCCATTTGTACACCTTCCAATGAGGCTACCTTCTCCACAGTAGCTTCGATTTCTTCTGAGGAAATGGGTGGGATGCGTATGTGTTGCATCCGACTACGGAGCGCGTCGATGATTCGACTAGGGGCTCGGGCAGTGAAAATGAAACGAGTCGTATGAGATTCTGATTCCATCATTCGTCTGAGATATGGTTGTCTACGCGAGCCGAGATGGTCGGCATCTTCGATGATGATGAGGCGGCTGACTGGGGCTCGTCCAAATTCAACTTGAGTTTCCTCGCCACAGGGTGCTTCGCCCACATCGCCCACCCACATGTTTCGATCGAAGGCATCGAGGCTTGTACGACTCGCGAGTGTATCTGCAGATTTCTGACCCGATGGGCGGAGGAAGTCTTCGAATTTCTTCATCGCTCCAGATTGGCGCGATAAATCTCTAGCTTGTAAGACGTGGCAGGTGGATTTCCAACCTGGTCCCAGAACTTGGCGGGCGACTAAGCGCCATGCAGCCGTTTTTCCGACACCTGCGGGGCCTGTAATCAGTAAATGGGGCGGGTCCCCAGACAAACTGGCACGGATGAGTTGGTTCCTGATTTTCGAAGGGGCGGTCAATTGATCAAACCGCGTGGGTGCGTGAATGGAAAGCCACGAGGGCATCAATAAAGGCGAAAACGTCGAGGTCTTTCAACAAGACGTTTCAGATAGCATCCAAGGTTTTGTGACCCTGTCGACGTGGCTTAACAAAAATTCGGAATCCGCATGCTTTACATGCAATTCCAGTCCTTGTGCCTTCAAACTCATCAATGTGTCCACAGCGTAGACACTTGTAGGTAACTGTAGCCATCGAATTCGCCGACTTACATCTCCCATTTGAAGCCGTCGCCTACCAATAATTGGGATTCAGGCGCTATTTCGATTCTGTTTACAGATGTCGATGAAATTCTGGAACATGTTTTGGCCGTATTCAGAGTCGTTGACTTCGGGGTGGAATTGTAATCCAAATCGATCACCATTTTCATTCTCCATGCCCTGAACTTGGCAGGATTTACTACTCGCAGTGATGAAGAACCCTTGTGGTAAGACACTGACTTCATCGTTGTGGGATTCCCAAACCGTTTGAGTTTCAGGAGTGTTGGCGAAAATTTTGCCCCCACCATTGACCAAGGTAATTTGCGCGGCCCCAAATTCTGGTTCAACTGCTTCTGCCGCTGCACCGCCATAATGGCCAGCCATGAATTGGTGCCCGGCGCAAATACCCAAAATAGGGAGGTCGAGATCAAGATAAGCGCCACAATTGCCCAACTCACCGGTCAGGCCAACCCTTGCTGCACCACCAGACAAAATGAGGCCATCCAAATTTCTGAGTTCAGAGATTGGTGTCGTGTTTCCAATGATCTGAGTGTCCACTCCCAGATAACGCAGCATACGCCATTCTCGATGGGTCCATTGTCCGCCGTTGTCGACGACATCGATCACCAATGGTGGTGCACTCATCAATCCTTGCCGGGGTTGGCGCTCAATCAAGGTGACGATGTCACAGGTCCGCCAATTCGCTGTAGTAAAGCACACGCATACTGTGCTCAAACGCTGCCGCGTTGCCCCATGCCTCCAGTAGATCAGCGCCAAGTGCATACAATCCGTGCCCTCGGGCAACAAACAATTTGTTTCCTGTCTGTTTGAGGGCTTCTGTAATCTCAACGAGGTACCCCTCCATGTCATTGTACTGAACGTCGACAATGGTGGCACGGCCAAAGGTGGAGCGGCCCTCAAAGTCTGTTGGTACCAATGCGTAGCGATCTTTCTCCATACTCATCGCTGTGGTATATGGTGCTGCAACGTGTACGCAAGCGCCCCTACCCTCATGCTCCAAACTAGCAATCGCCAATCCGACGCTGTGAATTTGCCAATCCTCGCTGGCTCGATTTGGTGCAGCATCACCTAAACGCCCCGTAATCAAGTCGCCCTCATTCATCAAAGCCAATGCTGCGCCTTGACGTGTGATGTGGACCAATCCAGGAGATGTTGTCGAAAGTAGGCTGAATGAGCCGGCGGTGCCATGTGTAAGGCCACCTTTCTGGAGTTGTCGACCAAGTGTTGCGAACAGGCCTACAACCTCCCCGGGCACTACGTATCCTTCGCCTACTATGGGGGGCATGGCAGGATTCTCAACTTCTTGAATGACATCAACCGCAGCGGCCATACTCTTCTTGAGAGACTCGTTTTCTTCACGTAATTGGGTAAGTTCTACCTTTTCGTCCCCATCGACTGTGCGCTTTACAGCTTCGATCTTTTCTTGCCCGGCCTCAACAACGACGCTGGAGCCAGTGCTCATACTCTGGGCCCCAGAGGGTGCAGATGGTGCAGTAGAGGGTGGGGGCCCGGATGGCTGTGATGTGTTGCCACCAAACATGGCTCGACTACCCGAACTTCCTGGGGGTCCGCTTGGGGGTCCGCTTGGGGGTCCGCTTGGGGGTCCGCTTGGAGACAATGTCGGTGGGCCACCCGTCACCTTTGCTAGCATTTCATCAGAGCCGTCGTCGTTGTCTTCAGCCTCATCTGCCATGTGCGCACCCAAACCTCGGAACGCGTGCCGATTAAATACAGGTCCGCTGTCGCTTGCCCGCTCAGCCCCTGTAGTGTAGTGGCCTATCATGGAGCCCTGTCGAGGCTCCGACCCGGGTTCAAATCCCGGCGGGGGCGCCAATATCTGCTTCTCTAGAGGTTCGTTTTGGACTCAAATCTACATAGATTTGCAGATGCCGAATAGGAGCGGCGTACCTCGATTTCTACTTCCTGACCTACGATTTCCTGAAGAGTCTTGGTCGCTGCTTGAAATTCCTCATCTTCAATGACCGCCCACCCACGAACAACGCCACCATCATTGAGTAAAGGCATCAGTGTGGGGAGGTGTTCAAGTGTGTCGTGAGGGATGTTGACCAACAAAAGATCGAATTTGCCACGAAGTTCACTTCTCTGATGAAGTAAGCGTGCATCTGCACACTCAATGGTCGCGAGTTCAGTTGAGATGTTTTCTCGAAGTAAATCAGTTGCTTGGGGGTTCAAATCGCTAGCAAACAACTCACTTAGCAAACCAGGTGCCTTCACGAGAGGGGCCAATGATGGCCCGACACCCGCATAAGGATCGCAAACTGAAATTGGGCGTTTGAGTGTCTCGGAGAGTTTCTTTGCGCATTCAAATGTGCCTTGCCTTTCTCGTGATAAACGAGCAGAATAGTAGACTCTTGCGGGATCTGTCCATAGATATTGACCCGATTCAAGAACCCTCGTTCTTGTAGTCGTATCAAATCCTTCTCGAACTGCTAAGAGATATAGATCTCGAACGCGGAATTCACCCATCACACCTCGATCTTCGAACACGGCTCGAGTTCGAGGATGTTGTATGAGCATGGCTTTGCCGATGGCTTCACCAAATGGTCGTTGATCTGCGTCCAGTTTGATGAGGATCAAGTCGCCAATAAATTCGTGGCGGGAGGGCCACTCGATTGACTCAATCTCGATGTCGGATAGAAATGTACTGAGGTGATCATTGTATGTCTTGGGTGCAAGAGTTGGTGGTTCCGCCTCAGTCACAGGGTAAATCGACAGAAGTTCGGTCATACTCAATTCTTTGATTGGGATTAATGTTCGATTTGAATCAGAAGGATCTGGTTGGACGCGGGCACCCTCCGGGAGATCTCCTCCAGCCTTGAGCTGTTGGAGAATATGTTGCGTTTCTCGCCTCGGCACGCTCAAATGACGCATGGTGCTCGATGGGGCGACGGGTGCCCCGCGCTTGACCATGACGGAGGGAGAAAATGGACAATTCTGGCCTTTGGTTGATTGGTTTAGGGCCTGGTGACTTGAATCAAATGTCTATCTCTGCCCAATCTGCAGCAAAGTCTGCTGAATACAGATTCTTGGAGGGCTATACAGCTTTGTTGCCACCGAATGAAATGGACAAATTGGAATCTGTGATCGGCCCGTGGAATTTGCGGATGCGTTCATCGGTGGAACAACCCGAAGAGTTGCTGGATTTAGCGCAGGAGAGTCGGGTCGCTCTACTCGTCGTTGGAGACCCATTACAGGCGACGACGCACGTCGATTTGCAGTTACGATGTTTACAACGCGACATTCCATGTCACGTCGAACATGGCATTTCCATTACCACCATCGTGACTGGGGCCGTGGGTCTGCAATCCTATCGTTTTGGTAGACAGTGTACATTCGCATATCCATATGGTGACTATCTTCCAACATCGCCTCTAGAAGTAATTCTTGAGAACAAAGAAAGGGGATTACACACACTTGCTCTGCTCGATTTGGACCCTACGGGAATGGGCGAAGGAAATCAAATTCCCATGACACCTCAAATTGCAGTAGATGTTCTACTCAAAATGGCCTCTAAATTGGAGGTTGACGTAGAGGATTGGCAACTTGTTCTATGTTCTGATATGGGTACGAAGGATGCTCAGGTCTCCGTTGGAAGCGCTCAACAAATCTCATCTGTATCGGGGGGGCGAATTCATTGTTTGCTCATCCCAGCAGAGTTACACGATGTGGAGGCGGCTGCACTTGCAAGATGGTGAGTTGCTCGCCGGAGGCGTGAAGCCTAGCAAGTCGTCGGCCAGAAGGGGGAGATAGTATGGCTGGTCCGAGTAAAGTCCAATTCCCCGGTCAGAAAAAGCAGCGGATGCGAGCCCGTGGAACAAAACGGGCTTCTGAGGGTGTCCGCAAGCGGCTAGAGAAAAATCTCGCGGCTTTGCTTGAAGATCCTCACGCCCGGATGCCGACCGTGGCTTACACGATCAAACGAGCAAGGAAAGATCCTGTCCAACGATCATTGAAGGAATGTGCCAAAGTAATCGCCAAGAAAAACGACCGGAAATGGTTGGGTAAGCGGATGATGAGGCGCCGGGGCGATGGAGTGGCGCGTGCTCTTGCGGGTTCACTTCATGCCGCGCATGATGATGAGCGAAGTATGGTAGCTGTGTTTGACCACCCTATTTTTGGCAGTTCTTCTTTCGTCAGACGCGGGGTTGGTAAACCGACGCAAATGGTCGCGTTTCAGAACTTTATCAATCCAAAGCAGCGATTGTTGACATGGGAGGAACATGCACGTAATGGATGGTGGTTTTTCTCAATTGATGATGGGATTGTCTGTACGGGCACCGAACCCGAACCACCCGAGGGATGGATTGAGGGGGGCTTGTCAGATGCACCCATGAAATTTTCAAATAAAGATGGAATCTATTGTTCGCCCAATGCGGTACCGGACCAATCAGAGGGTGTGCATTTGATTGTAGGGGATGCAACGGTTGTTCTAGATGAAGAGGATTTAGCGGGGGTGGGTGAGGAAGAGTCTGTGGCTCGCTCAATTGCACTTCGTATGCTACCACCTCGGTTGGCAGACTTTGCTGAAGTGAATTGGGATTGGCGACCTGAGGGGTGGCCTGAAGACAAAGAATTGCCTACTGATACACAAGAAAAAGTCGACGAAGTCGTCGACGCATGGCTGAACCTCTCTCTAACGGATTCGAATCTTATCAAGGCGCTCAGGAAGGTGTTGTGTCGCAATCTCAGTGAAGGCTGTATTATCGGAGAGCGGTGGTGGCCAATGGATGAATTGAGTGTTATGTTGGACTCAATCAGTGGTTCAGCCCCTGAAAAAGAGGCGCTCCAACTCGTGTTTTCCGAAGCTCTCAAGAATGGAGGATTAGATGTGCGTGGTGATGGGACTTTTGAGGATCTAGAAGAGGATGTTCTACGATTGGAGGAAACTTCTTGCCATGCGAATCTGGTCGCCTTGTGGCCAGAGTGGGGCGATGTGATTCTTGAGGAAATCTATGGTATCACGGGAGATGAAGCGGCGCAAATCGTGGAGAAGCAGACCAAACGGAAACAAGGATTTGGGGCGTTCCTGAAGAAGATGGATGCGGAACGTACCGAGCACTTGTTGATGGACAAATTTCCTTGGAAGGAAGGGGACATGGATGGGTTGTGTGGTCGAGCAGATGCGTTTGTTCGAAAGGCGAGGATTGATGGGATTGGAAGTACCATCTCCATGGCCAAAAAAGGCCGAGATGCACTTGACAAAGCATTGGGTTGGGCGTGGATTAACGTCCATGAGCGTGCTGAGTCGGAGGGTTGGCACTTTGACTCAGATGCTAGAGATAAAGGCGGGGATTGGGTTCCTGCCTTGAAAGCACTATACGAGGCCAGCGAAATTTTGGTTGAAGATGGAGAAGTGGGTGCTTATGTCACAGCAATGCAATCTTTCGCGACCCAAAGTGGTGCCTCGGATTTCACTGACCCTGAATGACTTCGTATTCTATACGGTTATATCTGAATCCTCTCAGCCCCGGGTATGCAGCCTCAGCAAGGACACCCTGTAGTCGCAGGGCAACCCACACAGTATGCCGCAAATCAACAAGTCATCCCCGGGCAGCCAGTACAGTATGCTGGGCAACAAGTAATGCCTGGGCAGTCTGTCCAGTACGTGACTGGATCCCCAATGCCCGTGGGTGGAGCAGTTGCGGTATATCCGGGTCAGCAAAAGAGTAAGCTCGCAGCTGGTCTATTGGGCATCTTGATTGGGGCCTTAGGAATACATAATTTCTACTTAGGATTCACTGGGAAAGCCATTGCTCAATTGTTGATTACCGTCCTGTCTTTTGGTCTTCTTTCGTTCATACCAGCAATATGGGGTCTGATTGAAGGGATTTTGATTTTGACTGGGAGCATGAATGTGGATGCAAACGGAATTCCGCTAGCAGATTGAGTAGTAATCATTCAGGGTGGGTACAAATGGGGTTCAAGGCAAAGGCCACCCAGGCAAAGAAGGTCGAGGGTAAGGTCAAGGTGAAAAAGCGCCGAAAAAAGGAGAAGATTGCTCCAAAGAAACCTTGCCTGCCCAACGAGTGTAGTGGATGTTGTGGTCCCCCTCCAAAGGATCCATTCACTATGGCCTGAAACATTTGGCAGGGGCATCATTGAAGGCAAATGCTGTGTTGCAAGGTGCGCATGAACCTGAAGAAGTTCGGTGGACCTGCAATTCTAGTTGGTATTGCCATCCTCCTTATCGTTGTAGTTCAAGCAGGTCTTGGTGCGAAATATGAGGAGGGGGATACTCTTGATGATGGTGTTCCTCAAGCGATTTGTTGTACATATTTGGTGTCGATTTTATTCTGCTTAAGTTCAATCGTTTGGTTTGCATTTGCGTTGGGTTCCAAGACTCAAAAGACAGTTTTCTTGTCTCAAAATCCCAATGAATTACAACATATTCCGGTTCCGCTTGCGAGTGATACGCAGGGTACGGCCGTGCCCTCTACAATTAGTGAAAATCCTGCAGCATATGTTCGAGAAAAAATTGTCATCGAAACAACCGATGTCGATACGGCGCAAATGATTGGATTCTCCATGATTGTCGGTAGTATCGGAATGTTTGGACTCATGATTCTCTTGGGATTCATCTCGATGTTGATGTCAGCGGGATCTGGCCTGGGGTTCTCTGGAGGTACGTGTGATGAGACTTGCGAATCGATGTGGACTGGGGCTGGCTGGAGTCTATGGGCCTCAATCTTGCTTTTCCCCTGTGGCCTGATTGCTTTGGCGAGGCCCTGGTCATGGTTCCGTTCTGACGAGTACACAGATGATTCTGTTGTGAAAGTAAGGGTTGGTATTGTAGCAGGAATTGCATTAATTGCAGTAATCTCCTTTGGTTGGCCCGCTTTGATTGTTGTAGGAATGGCGTTGATTATCTATGCAAGACCGTGGTCGTGGTTTACTCAGGGTGATGATGTGTTGGTGCCCACACAAGGTCCAACTGTAGAGGTTGATGATTTCACGGTCAATGAACTCAAAGAGAAGTTGCGCGAGGTTGGGTTGCCTGTCTCGGGTAAAAAGGCAGATTTGATTGTGAGGTTGTCCGAACATCAACAAGAATCAGGAGAGGGGGAGTCCACAGCAAAATGTGTAGAATGTGGGGCAATCATGGGCTTCCCAAGTGATTACACAG
>MDTB01186028.1_pt1 | contig 20103 bp, 23 predicted proteins | sample 811161 | NCBI WGS metagenome assembly MDTB01 (sample SAMN05326650, study PRJNA326480) | marine metagenome | isolation source: seawater | place: Mediterranean Sea | collected 2009 | reverse complement strand
AATAGAAATTTTCCATTAAATCAATTTATTCCTATTGCATCAACACAATCATTGGGAAATAGTTATACATTTAAAGATAAGTTATATCAACTCACAACCATCGATATATTTATAGAAAATAATATAAAAAACCAAGAAAAATTCATTATATTTTTTGCTTCATCAAAAGAGGTTTCTAAAAAATATATATTTACCATATTAGAATTAAATAAAAATGCTTGGATAATTGATAATTCATCTGAATATAGACTCACTCAAAATGTACCATTGGTTATTCCAGAAATCAATGCTACACAAATTACAAGTAAGACTCGATTAATTGCTAATCCTAATTGTTCTACCGCACAATTAGTTATGGCTTTGCACCCACTACATGTAAAATATAACATAAAAAGAGTGGTTGTCTCGACATATCAATCTGTATCCGGAGCAGGATATCCTGGCATAAATCAATTGAAACAAGAAAGAGCTGGACAGGACGCCATAGAGGATTTAAACCCCATCTTTCCCGCCAAAATAGATATGAATTGTATTCCAATGTGTGATACATTACATGATAATGGATATACGGGAGAAGAGTTAAAATTGGAACGCGAAACCCCGAAAATATTAGGCGACTATAGTATAAAAATAAGTGCCACTGCAGTACGTGTCCCGGTTATTGGCGGGCATAGCGAATCTGTAAATATTGAATTTGAAAATGAATTTGAACTTGATGATATCATACATATGTTTAATAATACTCCTGGTGTTATTATAAAAGATTTGGCTTGCCCAATAGATGTAGAAAATGAGGAAAATGTATGGGTTAGTAGAATACGAAGGGATTTTAGCCAACCTAACAGTTTAAACTTATGGATTGTAGCTAATAATTTAATGAAAGGAGCTGCATTAAATGCAGTACAAATTGCCGAATATATATACTTTAAATACTATAATGTAAAAAATATTTCACTTATTGGAATGGCTGCTGCTGGAAAGAGTCATATATCTTATTTATTGTCAAAAAAGACATTTTGGCATTTAAAAGAAATGGACGACATTATTCAAGAAAAATACAGTACATCTTTAAGTGAATTAATAAAAAAACACGGAAATGATGGTTTTAAACAAATAGAAGAAGATATGACTTTATCTATTTCTGGAGAGAATAACATTATTTCTACGGGTGGTAGCATTGTGTATTCTGAAAAAGCTATGCAACATTTAAAAAATATATCCTTAATCATTTATCTTGATACCCCATTAGAGACAATCTTACAAAGAATTCCTGATCCAGTACAAAGAGGTATCGTCTTAAATAAGGACGAAACCTTGGAACAGTTATATCATAATCGGAAAGAATTATATGAAAAATATTCTGATATAAAAATAAGTTCTAGCAATGAAGAAGAAATATGTAATCAAATATTGCATTATTTAGTATAATATAATTATATGTACTCATCATATGATTATATGTAAATTTGGTGGGAGCTCTATTGATTCAAGTGATAATATAATTAACGTTTGTCAAATAATAAGAAAAAAATTAACAGAACATAGAATCACATGTGTATTTTCTGCATTTGGAAATACTACAAATATAATTTTAAATTGTGCACAAGCTTGTTTAGATACAAATATACAAAACTATATTACTAATTTAGATAAATTAAGATTATATACATTTGATATTATAAATGCTCTGTTTAAGGATAAAAATCTAACAATAATTACTGAAAAAATAGAAAAGGTCTTTAAAAAAATGAATAATATATGTAAAGGTATATACTATTTAAAAGATTTAAATGATAAAACTAAAGACCGACTGCTATGCTATGGTGAAATTATATCATCTACTATATTATACCATTATTTAAAGCAAAATGTAGCACATTCTATAAAATTATTAGATTCAAGATCTGTAATTAAAACAAATTCAAATTATGGTAAAGCATTACCTAATTATGATGAAACAAATAAGTTAATAAATCAAGTATTTCATGATAATATTAATCTTTTTATAGCAGGTGGTTTTATTTCTTCCGATTCAAATAATAACCCAACTACATTAGGTCGCGGCGGCGGAGATTATAGCGCCGCTATATACGGTCATTGTTTAAATTGTAAACAAGTTGAAATATGGACGGATGTAAATGGAATTATGAGTACAGATCCAAGAAAAGTATCTATAGCACTTACTATACCTAAAATAAGTTACCAAGAAATGTTGGATTTATCACATTATGGTGCAAATGTTATATATACCCCCACCATAATGCCATTGTATAAAAAAAAAATACCTATATTAATTAAAAATGCAAAATATCCAAATAATCATGGTACAGAAATACATTATAATATTTCACATAGAGACACTTTGGCAACAGCAGTTTCAAGTATTGAAAAAATATCCGTTTTAAAAATATTTGGAGAATATCTTATTGGAAATATTGGATTTTCCGGTAAATTATTTTCCATATTTTCAAAACAAAATATTAATATTACGATGATATCTCAATCTTCATCAGAATACTCTATTTACATTGTCATATATCAAAAGGATTATAGTAATGCAATTAATATGTTAAATCAATATTACGAAAAAATAATTAAAAGAAAACTATTAACTATAAATTCAAATATTGATAGCAGATCGATTATATCTATTGTAACACATAGTCAAAAAAATATATTATCCATCTCAAATATTGTATATCCTTTGTTAAAATCAAACAATATAAATATATACGCCCAAACCACTTCAGACCATAATATATCCCTTATTGTTGATAGATGCTATATTGATAAAATATTAACCATGATACATAATCATTTATTTTTAAACAAAAAACGTAACTTATTTATTATTGGAACTGGTGTAGTTGGGAAAGAATTGATAAAACAATTAATCAATATAGACACTTGCAACATTGTATTAATTGCAAATTCTAAAAAATATTTATTGGATATAAATGGAGTGTGTGATTATGAAACAAAAATACAAAACGGCCCAGAAACAAATATAGAACATATAATAAATAATATCATTGATTTAAATTTACCAAAGTCTATTTTTATTGATTGTACGTCATCTGAAAGTATTTTTCCATTTTATAATAAATTATTAGAAAGAAATATTGGAGTGGTAACCCCTAATAAAAAAGCAAATACATGTAATTATGCTATTTTCAATACATTAATTAAATATAATAATTATAAATTTGAAACCACAGTTGGTGCGGGATTGCCCATTATACATAGTATTAAAAATTTACAAAATTGTCAAGATACTGTCATAAAAATTGAAGCCATATTATCAGGGTCTCTTAGTTATATATTTACTACGTTTATGAATAATGATAAATCATTTTCGGATATAGTAAAGGAAGCCCAAAATAAGGGGTTTACTGAGCCAAACCCTTTGGACGATTTGATTGGTGCAGATGTAGCACGTAAAATGTTAATCATTACACGATTGCTTGGATTTACATACGAAATGGACGATATTCAAAACGATGTGTTTCTTTCGGAAAATTGTTTATCTGCAAAATGTTCACAAGATTTTTTATGTCATTTAGAAACTATGAATGATAATATGAACAAAAAAAAAGAGTATGCAATAGAAAATTCTTTAAAACTAAAACACGTTGCAGTGTTAGAAGATGGTAAAGTACATATTAAATTATTATACGTAAATCAAGACCACCCGTTTTATAATTTACAGGGTAGCGACAATATGATTATGATTACAAGTGAATTTTATAAACATAATCCATTTATTATTAGAGGTCCTGGGGCAGGTGCCCAAGTTACTGCATCTGGAATAATATCTGACATTTTTAATATATAAATATAATTATAATATTAATATTATTTTATGTTGAGGCAATATTTTTATGCAATATATTTATATGTTGTACGTTTATTTAAAAGGACTAATGTTACGGAAAGACGTATATATATAACCCCTTCAGAAAATACAAATGATTCTACAATGATAGAAAGCCCTATACATAATGATAGAAAAATAATAAATAACTTTGAAAACTATTTAACTACCCCATCTCCCCCAATAAAAAATAGAAAACGAATTACAAATGAATGCTGTATTTGTTTAGAACCATTAAATAGTAAAAAAAATATTTATTTAAATACATGCAAACACGAAATTCACGTACATTGTATAAAGGAATGGTTTAAAGTAAATGTTGATTGTCCATTATGCCGCAGTAATCAAACAAAATTAAAGGCACGCATTGCACCAAGCTCTCATTCGTAATTTGTATTTACGCAATGTTTTGGAGAAGGATTTACATTTTCATACTTTCCATACATACTACTATCATCGTCACATATATATCACAAATTAGAACCCTTTATTTTTATATTATTTAGTATTATATTTTTACATGGATTTGTATTATTACACCTAAGAACCCCTACATGCTGCATTGCATTCATTCCCGTTATTACAACGTCTTTAATCGTAATATTTCGTATATTCACGTTTGGGTTTGTAATTGGCCAAAATCCGGCCCCTGTTCCATCTGGTTCTTTTTGTTGTTGTGGACCAATATATATTGGCCAAAATCTAGGATATTCAGCACTTATATTTTCATAAGATATATTTGCAATCATAGATACAGGGGTAGATGATTTCTCTGAATGTTCAGTTTTTATATATATTAATTTGTAAGGCCGTTTTGCATGTATATTACGAAATATAACATTTTTTACACAATGATGATAGGATGATGGTACGCTTCCTATACTAATCCCCGCTCCATATATTATTTTATTATTTTCAATCAATGCGTTTTCAGTGCAAGTATATTTCATAGGTTTAATTGCTATTGCATCATCATAATTTGTAATTTTATTATTATAAATATGGATATTTGAACCACTTATATCTATTCCATCTGTATTATATGGAAATGTTTTTGTTATATCCCATTTTACGTATATTTCAATATGACTTACTGATATATTTGTGATACTATTTCCATAAATATTAAATCTAGGCGAATTCCATAATTTTAATTGATTGATATTTATATTGCTCGAATTTATAATCAATAATATAGTTGGTCTTTTTCGAACTATATTACCATTTTGAAATGCAGACCACCATGCAAATCCTTGCCCGTCTATTTTTCCACTTCCAGTTATTTGTATATGATTACTATTTCTAAAATCAAATGCACTATAATACTCATCATCAGATATCATTGGCCATGAAGAATAATCATCATGTAATATAACTTTTCCATTTATTTGCAAAGTAATATTATCTTTTCCTTCCCAATATTGATATGGTATATAATATATTGTTTCATCTTTTTCTAATATAACAGTATCTTCAGGCTCCGCGTCTTGTATAGCATTAGAAACCGCGGCTCCATTATCTAGTGCATTAGCTACACTGTCTTCACCATGTATCAAGTTTGTATAATCATGTATATAAATTTCTTTAGAAAATATTAAACTATAAAGTAATTGTAGAGACAAATACCTCATTATAGTATAATATAAAATTGATTTAAATTATATTTATAGGTATATAAATAATCATGCCAATCATAATCATTGATGGCAGCTACTACGTGTTTCATAAATATTATGCAATTATGTCATGGTGGAAGCGGGCTCACAAAGATATTTCTGAATCAGGAATAGATCCTATTGACCACGATGTATTTGTCTCTACCTTTAGAAAAACATTTGCAAATAAAATAAAAAATTTTATTAAGCAAATGAAATTTCAAGAAGGAAGTTACAAGCTATATGTAGCAAAGGATTGCCCGCAAGTAGATATTTGGAGACAAGCACATATTAATAAGTACAAGGGTACCCGTGATTATACCGATTTTAAAGGCGGTCCGTTCTTTCAATTGTCATATAATGAGCTATTTAATGAATTGGGTGCTGAAACAATACAACACAAACACCTAGAAGCTGATGATTGTGTTGCATATTTTGCAAATTATTATTCGGAAAAAGGTGAAAAGGTATATATATTTGCAAACGACCATGATTATATGCAATTGATTAACCACAATATTGAAGTTTATACGTTAAAAGGTGAGATTTTGTCTAATCATAAAAATTTCTATGGTTCTGCAGAAAAAGCTTTGTTTATGAAAATATTATTAGGAGATAAAAGTGATAACATTCCTTCCGTATTTGAAAAATGCGGAGTAAAAACCGCAGAGAAATATTATAATGATCGTGAGTTACTGAAAAAAAAACTACAAGAAAATCCAGATGCAAATAAGAGATTAGAGACAAATACTCTTATTATAGATTTTAAGAACATACCTTCTGAATATATTAGTGAGTTAAAAAATAAATATAATTTAAATTAATATATAATAATGAATACTCCAAAGTATCATTTCTCAAATGAGCGATTTGATAAATTCGGTCATCCTATTTGTAGTAACCCAGTTGCTAAAAAGGTATTTACGTTAAAAGAATATAATAACTGGAATTCAGAGTCCCCAAAATTTACTTATAAAGATTATAGTGCTTATTTTTTAACTAGAAAATTGAAATAATATGATATATTTTATATATCATAAATGTTTAAAACACGTGTAGAACACATGCGTAGAATATTACAATATCATAATAGAATTGAAGAATTTGTATCTTATGCACCGCCACAATCAACTGTACCCATCATTACCATTATTAAGGACCATACAATAGAAGATAATCATTACCCCGCATCATTTACAATGTGTTGTGTGGAATTACATAAAGATTTATGCGAATTATTAAAATAATATATTAATATATTAATGGCCCAAAAAATAAAGGTATATCTTGTTTATAGCTATTGGATATACGCATTAAGTATATTATATTTTTTTGATATTATACCATATAGTCCTTTATTTAGTAATTTATTAATGATAGCTTTTTTACCGGCACTTTTAATATTTAATAATAAAATATCTTTTATAAAGAAACTTTTTTGTCTTGTATTTGAATTTTCCTTTTTAGTACTGGTTTTAATAAAAGGTGTAAAAATGGATTTTGTATTTAATTATTTATTAATCATGTTTTATTTAATTATATTAGCACTTAATAATAAAACATTGTGCGATATATATTGCAATGAACTCCCAAATATGTTTATAAGAGTATCTAGAAAAATGAAAAAAAAATTTTGTATAATGAATTTGTTGAATGAATATACACTGATTTAAATATAAACCCTTACATAAGTATAATGACAAACAAATTATACTTATGTAAGATAGCAACCTGGAGTATATTAGCATTTACAGCCTCAGGCTTAATTGCTTATGCGTGGACAAAAAAATTAATAACATCAGGTGGAATTGCCGCCACTGAATTTGGTGTTAAATTAACAATGTACGCGTGTTTTGAACACATTTGGGGAAAATATTTACATACGCCGCCTCTTCCGAGCACTCCTCATCCTTCTCCTTCTGGTTCTTCTATTGACCTTTGATTTTTTTTTCTTATTGTTCTTTGTTTTATTATAATTCCTTTTTGTTTTTTTACCACCTATTACAAAATGTTGTAAAAATGGCATAGTACTTGCAATTTTCCGAAACCATTTTTTTAATTCAACCTTTTTACGTTTACATCCAATTGTCTTAACATGTTTTGTTATATCTGGATCACTTGTCGTGGTTAAATGAACTGAAAACATGTAAACATTCGTTGTACCGTCCTTAGGTAATTGTTCTGTAATGTTATCAGGAATTATTTCATATTCTATTATTGTACGTGATTTATAAGATGCTCCTGCAAAAAATAACAAATCACATAATATTGGTTGCATCTTTTCAATATAAGAAAAAATCTCACTTTCATGTGTAGAGGATTTCATAGTTTTTATTTCAGATACTAATCGTATTGCGCCTTGTAATTCTGTTAAATTTGTAAATAGTAAGGCGTGGTCTTTTTTTTCTATTTTCTCTTTACCTTCAAAAAAGTTTGATTTAACAATATCTTTTGGTTTTATAATTAATCTTGGATCAAAGTAAAATGGAGTATATGATTTTCCGGATTTCATTTTTATAGGAGGAATAGGATTATCCGCGGGCAAATCTTTAAAACTATCACCAATTACATAAGCACTTGAAGATATTAATTCTTCATCCTTTGGTAATTTATTATATATATCTTGTAACATTACAGTACCCTTTAAATGTGGTTTATTTAATACACTAAAACTATTTCCACTTGATTTAATATCACCATTAATCTCTAGTTTTAGAGTTCTCTCGTTATTTGCTGAAATATTATACACCCATTTATCATCTTCAAATGAAATTCCTAAAATTTTAACATTTGGAATAAATAATTCGTATGTTCCCTTATTATTTGTATCGTCATGATTATTGAATATTCCATTGTCCTGAAAAACAATAGATACTTCTTTATCTTCACTTGAATCTGATATTGTTTTATCAGAATTTTTTATAATAAAAAAATCACTTTCTTTTCTACGTATTGTACCTTTTATTGTAGTACCATCCTCATATTTTAATATTATAGAGTTTTTTTCAAATTTAGCATCTATTTTACTACTTTGCAATGTAGATGTGTCAAAGGATATATGTAACTTATCATTTACATTATACTTTTTCTTTTTTGGGTCTAATAGTGGTTTTGTATCTTCTTTTATATCTTCTTTGTCTATAATTTCCTCTTTTATATTTATAATTAGTGTTGTAAATATTTTTTTTAAATCCTCATTTAATTTTTGGAGAGCATTTTTTTTTTCAATTACATAAGTTTCATATAATTCTAATAATTTTTTTCGGGCATCCTTATCCTCTTTAGATAAATCTTTATAATACACATTCAAATCTCCAACAGTAACTTTTGGTTGAAAATATTTTGGAATAATTACATTTTTATCAGTTATATTTAGTATTTTTATTTTATACTTTGTATCAAAGCTCTTTTTTGTATTAGTATATTCACCGTTTGCGTATGTAATGGGTATTGTCAAAAGTGTATCAGACATTTTTTTACAAGAGTTCTCTTTTTTTTTATCTATTGGATATGTGTAACCAGATTTATGAAATATATCAAAATCCAATAAAAGAGATGCCGGCGGGCTTTCCTTCATTTGAGCTTCCGTTTGAGGTTTTGTATAAATAAATATATTTTTAAAATAAATTGTCTCACTACCATATTTGTAGCCACTTTTTATTTTCTCCTTTAATAATTCTAAATCACTTTCATATTTATTATTTACGCTAGTATTAGGTGTGGGGTTGGAGTCAGCTCTCCCAAAAGCACTTATACCTATTGTGTTTTTTTCATTCTGACTCCTTAATGTATTATACATTTCATGTAATGATTTGTCTATGCCAATATTATTCTTCTCTTCTGTATCTAAATATACAAATAATGTATCTTTGTGTTGGGATTGTTTACATAAAACACCGAAATCAATTTTATTCAAAACTTTTTGTGGAATAGATGCTTTTATTTTTTTTTTTAATGAATAAATACTAATATATTTATGTAGACTAATATTTTTTTCTGCCATTTCTCTTACTATTTACATATATTTTTCTTTCATTAAACTCAACATCTCAACTTTATGTCTATGTTTTTTTGATTTTTTTGCTTTAGATAATATATCTATAGCATTTTTTATTTCCTTTTCACTTATTTTTCCGTCACCATTTGTATCAAGTACATCTTTGAAATCTCTAAATTTCTTTGGTAAAATACAAAAACGACTATTTTCATTAAATAAATAATTGGCTAATACAATAAATACAGCCGTTAATACTAATGAAATAACTACGTCTCGCGTTCCCATCCATATTAGAGAAAATATTAATAATTGTCTAGCTAAAGTATATTTTAAATATGCTTCTTGAGTTTTACTTAATTCTATCGTAATATATTTCGAGCCAATATTAATCATTAACATTACCAATCCAGCAAAAAATTTACTATTATTTACAGTTTGCATTGCTTTAGCGAAAAAACCAGTTGGTTCATCTTCCGCTTTTTTGGTACTTTTTTTTGATGTTTTTGGCATATATATATTACGATATATATTTTTTTATCATATGCATAGTTTCTTTTGTTATTGAATTTTTTTTATGTCGAGTGTTCCTATTTGTTTTATTTAAAATAGAATTTAATTTACTATTTAATTTAAGTCTAGGAAATTTAGGAACGCTAATTTTTGGTGTTAAACTAAATCCCTCTTTTTTTGTTTTTCGATATGCATTCCATAATATTAATGCTATTAATAAAAATGCTATAGCTATTTTATACATATATAGTTTATAAATATTATATTTTAGAGTCTACTGGTTTTAAATTTTGTTCTAAATCAATCAATGTAGTACTTGATTTTATGAGCGGGACTTGATTATTTAAATAATCTGGACTATTTGTATTATTATTATGAATGACTATTATAAATATAATTGCTAATAATATACCACTTATATTATCATGGCATGCTATCATTATTAATATAGTATAAATTAAAAGTTTACCCAGCATATAAGAGTACAAACGATTCACTTGTACTGGAAAAAAATATAGTAAAATTAATAATAATATAATTGTGGTTTTGTTCATTATATATTGAGTTTATATTAAAAAAAATTTCTTACTTTTTTATAAGAATGAGTATTCCATTAGCATTATGTGCATCAACAATAGATAATAATAATATCGAGTCAAAAAAAATAAATAAATTAAAAAAAGAGTCCTTTACTAATAATAAAATAGTAAATATGAGAAATGCAATACGAAATATTCATAGTAATTCGGAATCAAAAACCGAAGGATTTGCCGATTTTATAGCACCTAAAGACCCCGAAAAACCTATACAAAATGATAGTCAAGTATCACAATATCAGTATAATCAATTAGAAGTTCCTCATATGCCATTGATGCAAGCATATCAAGTAGAAGAAAAAGAACAAAAATATACTTACCCGGGAGATCAGGCACAAATATTAGATAAATTAGATAAGATTATTCATTTATTTGAAGAATCTTATGAAGGAAAAACAAAAAACAAGGCTGAAGAAATTATTTTATACTCTTTTTTAGGAATATTTATTATTTATGTTTTAGACTCATTTGCCCGAATTGGAAAATATGTTAGATAATAATCAAAACATCTTTAGAAGAAACCGTTTTATGAAAATAATTATAAAAATAATAGGAAGCTTTAGTGATAAACTCTGTATTATTATATTTTTTTATAAATGATGATAGTGTTTCATTATTACTTATATGCTCTAAATATAAATATTTATAGGGAAGTAAATGAAGTATATTTAAGAAATGATTATTAAAATTCAATTTATCACTACCGGATACTGAAGCAAAACATTCTATTGCCAACTCATTTTCATAATAATAATCACCATTTTTGAAAAAATATAAATGAATAATGGTATTTTGTATCATTACCGCATATATAATAATTTGTTTGCTATTTATCAATGTTAACAAATTACTATGGTCGCATGTAATATAATATGGTATTTCAGTCATAACATTTTTCATAAAATGAATATATACATCAAAATTATCTTTTGAAATAATGACATAACTATATTGATTATGTAATTCAACCACAGGAAAATCATTTTTAAACATTGTACAAGTATATTGTACAAATGGTTTGATGAATGTAATATCGCTTTCTCTTTTAAAAAACGACACCATTATGGTTTGGTTATTTCTACGTGCATTATATTCGTGTGTCTGAATTAGTTTTGGGGCAATATTTTTACCACGGTGTTTTGTATTTACGCATAGAAAATCTACATAATACATATTAAATGATATATCTTTGTATTTTGAATGAAATAATAATGGACGACCCGTAATTACACCCAATACATTATTTGTAATTTTAATTTCATTTTTTTCTATATATTTTTGACTTACTTGATATGTCGTAATATAAGAAGGTATATTATGATTTATTAAATAATTCATTATAGTATCTTTGGTAGGTTTGTAACAAACATCTTTGTTTACCAAATAGTGTTTCTGAATTAAGGTTACGATTTTATCTATTATATTATCATCCAAGTCTTTTTGTTGAATAGTTGTAATATGTAAATGATCGCAATATTTATTATTACAAGGCAGGTTTTTACGTATTACCCCTGACCTAAAAACATTATAAAACGCATGTAAATGATTGACTGGTTGTTTAAACCAAAATGGGTGTGATAATTTTATATATAATACTAATAAAATGTATAATATAATAAGTATACTACAAAATATATAAATAATTTTATTCATATATTTTTTAACTACATATCTTTAGCTGTTTTTTTTTATATTATTATAAATATATATGCATAAAATTATAATACTAATATTAATATTAATTATATATAAAAAAATAGATTTTTATAAAAAATTTCCATTTAAAGTTTATAATTATTCAAAATTAACAAAAAAAGAGTTTTACACTATAACATCATTAGAAGAACCTGCGTTATTTAAAAACGCATTAAATCATAATATAAACATAAATGATTTTTGTAATAAGTTATCTAATAAACAAATGAAAACAAGATATGGTAATTACACAGGTCTTGGCGGTCAAATCACAAGGAAATTTAAAAATATAAGGCTCGGTGATTTATGTAAAAATATTAATAATTCATCACAATATGGAGGTAATAATATTATTACTCTAAAAGAGCAGTTACTGTCAAATATTAAATTAAATAATAAAAATTTTGATATATCTAGAAATGGTAAATTATGGATAGGTCCAGAAAACTCATCTACACCTTTGCATAAAGACAAACCTGAAAATTTATCATTGCAAGTATATGGAAAAAAAAAATGGAAATTTTTTAATAAAAAAGACAATATTAATTTATGTTTTAATGATAATAATAATAAACTAGAATGGTCTAATTATTCCATGGAAGATATAAATACATGTCCTTCTGCTATAAATGCAAAATTATATGAAATAGTAATGACACCCGGAGATATGTTATATTTACCATCACAATGGGCTCATGAAGTAAATAACGAAACGAATAGTATAATGATAAATTTTTGGTATTAAATATATAGATTTCCAAAAATGCATTTAATTGTTTTTTTGCAGTACATATAAATAATGATATTTAAAATCACATTTACTCATGTTCATTACTTCTACCAAATCAAATTTAGCTTTCTTAGCATAACTCATAACTTCTTTTTGCGTACTCATATGTAATGTATGAACGTTTTTTCGAATATCATCCTTATCTTTTGATTTAAAGGTTTCTTTAAACAACGAAATCTTTTCATTTTTAGGCACATATTGCATGCTATATTTGTAATGTTGAATATCAAATGTATCTTCATATATGTCTAATGTAAAATTATTTTTATCCACCAAATGAATAAATAAATAACCTTTGGGTACGAGCCATTTATTACAGTTTTCAAAAAAAAGTTGCTTGTTTTTTATATAATAAATTGTAAAATATAAACACGTAATGTGAGTAAACTCATTTGGTATAAAAAGCATACTATCCAATATATTTTGCTGAATATAAACATTATCCGGATAATTATATTTAGCTCTTTTAACCATATGTAATGAATTATCCACACCAATACAATTTATATTTTTTTTTAATAAATTAATAAAATGACCCGTACCACTTCCTACATCTAATAATTTACCATGTTTAGAATTATATTTAGTAATAGCTTTTGTTTCAAACAACATTCTATCATTATTATGTAATACCTCGTCGTATACACTCACATAAAATTTATCATATACATTTTCACCAGTATATGTTTTATAGGTTAAATCTAAGCCATTGGTATCAAATCCTTCTTTTTTAGGCAGAAAATTAAGTAATATATAAATAATTAATAAGAAAACTATAATTTTAAATAAATTTGAAGATTTATTCCATATACTTTTAAATAATTTCATTCTTGTATAATAATCTTATTTTTTTTTTACTTATTTATAAGTAAATGTCTGTAGATATAAATGACGTACGAACTATCAAACAATTTAAAAATGCCACCTTTTCTAATTATAAAAAATCAGATGTTAAGAAGGCATTGATTACCAGTATATATAACAATAAAATAGAAGAAGCATGTTATTGGATAAGCGAATTTATATGCTCGGGGCAATTAATTGATGCATGGGATGTATTATTAACAATAATGAGTAAACACATTCATTTAGCTAATCCTAAATTACCGATTTATATAAATATGAGATATCAGAATTTTAGAGATATTGTAAAAAATGGATATATTGACAATGAATTAGCTCTTAGAAATAATACAGAAATTCGTAAATTATTTTGTGAAATTTGTTGTACAATGTGTTTATCATCTAAAAAACCAACCATGCAAATTATAAAACCAAAAATATCTGAATTTAACCTTCATAATTTATCTGACCAACTCAAAGCGCCTAATATATTGTATATAAAACCATATTTTGAAAAAGAAGACCCTAAAGAATTATTTATTGCTTTAAATGAATTCTGTTACCAATTAACTGAAGAAAATGAAACTATACCAATTATTTTTTGGATTGATTGGATATTAGATTATGAAAAAACATGCAAAAAAAATAAGAAACAATTAGTTGCTGCAAGACGTACTCATATACCTGTAAGTGAAAAAGAACAATTAGACCCGGTTTGGATATTATGGGATATTATATTAGATATATCAAAAAAAAAATCAATATGTAATAAGGTAATTCAAAATATATTAGAATTATATTGCATACGATACAATAATAGTACAAAACGTAAGAGAAAAGATTTAATGTATCATTGTATTTATTTATTAATTGATCCCGTGGATTATAATATATCTATTTTTAAAAATAAAGATATTATTGAAAAAGTAAGCACTAAAACAGAAATTATTTATGGAGAAATTAAAAAAAATGAAATTGCACCAAATACAGATTATTTATTTATGAATCAATCCACTAAAAATCAAACAGAAAAATCGATAGAAAAGATTAAAAAAATGAATGAAATGCTTCATTAAACACGGTAATAAAATAATAAACAATAACTTTTTGTAAAATTCCATTCACAATAATCACTTAAAGATACATCTATATTTGTACCTTTAAAAGTCCAGTTCTTATTTTTATTTAATAGAGACATCCATTTAAATGGCTCCAGTCTTTTAGAACTAGAACCATCAAAACCGTACTCTATATTATTAATATGCAAAACTCCACAAAAATGATTACCTTTAGTATCAATAATACATGCAGAATCTAATTCATATTTAATATTTTCATTATTTAATTCCATTTGAATAATTGTATTTTTTTTATAATTATCTTTACATTCTAATACAATTATATGCGGGGGTTTTGTATTATGATGCATTTGTTGTCTCAACATTTCATATAAAAACAAACTATTGTGTATTTTTAATATATTTAAATCATTTACATCTAAATAATTCATAATATTTCTATAATAAGAATACGGGTTACCTGCATCATGTATATTATAAATAAGACTGTCTCCTTTTTGAATAGATTGATTGATATATAAAATTAAATGATTCGTATTTATTTTTTTAGCAAAAATTTTATAAGAAGGATATAAATTATAAGAACTTTCAATACATAAATTTAATAACAAAAAAGCAAAATGTAACTGTTTATTTATTTTTTTTCCATTTGATTTTTTACCAATTATCATTAATAATCTAAAAAATTTAAAAAACAATCGACCTTTATCACTTATGAAAAATATCATAAAAAAAACATTAAACCAACAATTAGCAACATATTGGACCGGTGAAATAACTTTAGAAGGATTTAGATTATTTGTAAATTGAATATTATGAATCATAGCCCGTTGTGCTTGTAAAGAAAACGCAGAAATACAATTATTATTAATTTTTATTTTTAAATTTTTAAGCAATTGGTTATACGATGTTTTGTATTTTTTTTTTTTAGTGTTTTATCTCGTCTAATAGCATCATTAGATACTAATGACCGCATTGTACCTTTAAATAAAGTTGTTTTACAACCAAATATATCATATGGTTTTTTTTTAATTTTTCTATTTATTGAGTGCAAAGATTTTTTTAATAAACTCCTTACCTTATTGTCAACATATTTATTAATACTTGGTTTATAATACGATTTTAATGTATGATTATTAGAAGGACGTTTTTTTGATTTTGTTTTTGTAATATTTTTTATTAATTTATAGGAGTTATACATTATAATATATATATATAATATAATGGCTACATTAAAAGAAAAGTTAGATCCTAAATCAAAAAAAGATGCATTGTTTAAAGAGTTAGTTAATATGGGAAACTCTAAGCAAAATACTACATCCATATTTTATACCAAACCATTAAGTAATGGTACATATATTTTTATTTTAATATTAGCTATAATATTAGTAGTCTTTATTATGAGTTACTTTTTTGGAAAAAAAATATGGAAAAAAGCATATCATAATATTTTAAAAGTATATCATTCTATATTTCCAAAAGATAAGGATGAAGAAAATGAAGAAAACGAAGAAAACGAAGAAAAGGCTCCTGCAATAGAACAACTTAAAAATAAAATGATTAAGGAAAATTATGAAGGATTAAGCAATAAAGAACCTCTTCAGGATAATAAATACTGTTTTATTGGAGAACAAAAAGGATACCGTAGCTGTATATCTGTAAATGAAACGGATAAATGTATGAGCGGTGATATTTTTCCATCAAATCAAATATGTATTAACCCTAATTTACGTGTATAATTATATAAGAGATAATATATAATTATAATTGAATATAAAATTGTACGTCTGGGTCTAAATATAAATATTCATTTGTCGAAGATGGAATATCGCTTCTTGATGCGGGAACATATTTAATAGATGTATTTATACATGTTTCACCAGTTGTTGAAGTAGATGGTATTATTAATGAGCCCCCCGATTCCGTATAATTTAACGGATTAGGGTCTGTATAAGTAGGATTTTGTATTGCAAAATTACTATTGCGTCGATTTATAGTACCTTTTGCTAATTGTGCAAAATATTGTTTTTTTGTAAAACCTCCGGTGTCTTTTTTTTATACTTTAATACTTCCGCTTTTCTACGCATCTTATATTCAGAATAAGATGTATCGTCAAATGAAATATTTTGTCCCGTGCTTCTACCCACTATATCTGGTGTATCATTAATTATAAATCTTGTGTCTAATTGTCTTAATGATGTTAATGCATGTATTAATTTACTGTCGCAATCACTTCCAGTACTTACAACAGTAGTATAATCTACATCGACTTGTGTACTGCTATCCCAGGTAACTGCAGTATAATCTACCATATATTCTATGAATATTCTTTATTTGTATAAAACCACTGAGTTCTTAAATATGGAGGGAAATTTTTAATACCCCCTCCAATCATATTCAAATTCGGTCCCTTGTCTTTAATTTCCTTAATCTTATTATAATTTATAGCATAATTAAAGTATCGTAATTCGGATAAATAACCACCAAATCCACGATTTTGTGTAATATATACATTACCATAATTTTGTTTAGGAGCACCCTTTAAAGTATGACGTTTTGTTAATACACCGTTAATATATACATCAATGGTTTTATTTTGGCATCGTATTGTAACACATATCCATTTTTCAATTGGTATGTCATCCACCTCAACTTTTTCTAAAATTTCTTCATATGTATTAAATAATATAACAAATCGATTTCCATGTTCTTGGCCCGGAGCAATATACATACCGGGAGCATTATTTGGATGACTAATACCGTTTTGTTTATCCCCACTGGCTGTAAAATTTTGGTCGCCCTTATGAAATATATGTCTATAATGGTCGGATTCATAGTAAATGTCATCAATAAATACCCATACATTCCAAGTAAATTCTACGCCTTGATTTTCATTTGTAGATCTATATATGGGTTTTGACATATCCATATTGGGGTCTACATTAATAGTCATTGGTTTTCTAGCATCAATCATCCCATTTAATAATATAGGTGATTTTGATGGTGAAAGTAATTTACTTAATAACACAATCAAAACGCGTAATACTAATATGGATACAATTAATAATAAAAGAATAAATACAAATCGAGTAATTAAAGAATTAGAGTTCATAAAACTTTTGGTAGCTCCCACAAATGAACTGGTTGTAACTGCGTTAGGTAGTTTGAATCCTGATGCAAAATTTTTAAATCCAGATGTTATTTTATCTTTTGCATCTCCTACACTTTCAAATTTTAATCCTTTTGCGGCGCTTTCAGATAGGTTTTCAACGTTTTCTGTTGTAGCAGATTTAAGTTTTTTTGCTTCTTCTTCTGCTTTATCTGCAGCTTTATTTACACTATTTCCAATTTCTTCTACCTTATCTTGTGCAGCCTCTGTTATAGAATTAAGTTTATCCATAAATCCTTTGCCTTTTTCACTAATTATATCTTCATTGCTCATTATATATATATTAAATATTAAATTTATAATATGTTAAACTCTGATTTTTCTTGTCCATCTTCTGAAAATATAAATTTCATTTGATATTTATTCAATAAATTTCCTAAAATGCTATCTCCAGGACCCTTTCTATAAATATCCCATACCTGTTGTGGATTTTTAGCACTAGGATAAAATTTAATATTACCTAGGAAACCCCCAAAGCCACACAAATTAGTATCCGAAGGAGGTGTTCCACAAACTGCATCAGTACTTATATCATCCCCTGGGGCTATGTATAAATCTGAGCTATTGTTAACCATAGGGACACCTGGTAATACACAAGTTCTTGCTAATTTGCCATTTATATAAACATCTAATGAACGAGTATTTAAAACAATAATCACACATACCCATTTTTGCAAGTTTATATTTTCAATCATACATTCATGGTCTATTGTGCCTTGTGTTTCTGGGTCATAACATTGAATTGCAATGATTAAATCATTTTGCAATTCAGACATATAGATATCGGGATTATATCCAACTAATCCAGATGCATCAGATGGCTTAGAACTTAATCGAGTTAATATTCTCTTTTTTTGTCCGTATTTATAATTCCAATCATTCACATATACCCAAGCACAATACGTGTAATTATTTTCATATGGTTTTAATTTATCATATGGTATTATTTTCATTGTTGTTGCGTCTTTAATTGATTTATTCACATGAGATTCTTTTTTGAACATAGAGGCTTGGGTAAATAAATAAATTACTAAAATAAATATTACAACCATTAATACTATTTTAGATGGACCAGTGACAGTGCCCTTAAATATCATAAATGAACCACCGGCTATTAATACTATTATCAAAATATTGAATAAAGTTTCTACGAGCATTATATTATACACGTATATTTTTTTATGATTTAAAAATCGGGGGATCATCGTTCTTAAATAAATTATAAATTGTACCTACTGTTTGTTTTGATACCGGTTTATTATAATAAACTACATTACATATACCACCGTGTATTCCATTTTCTGACCCAACTACAATCGTCTCGTAATCCATATATGGAACAACATTAGGAGCGGTACCTACTAAATGATTATTTATAAATACATCTAAATTTGCACCATCATAATTCATAAGCACATGATTCCATCTTTGATATAATATACTATTTGTTTTAAACGCGGTAGTTGGAGTACATTTTTGTCCGTCATGCGTTCTAATACAACTAGTAGTTTGTATCAATAGTTCATTTTTTGCACCATGATATAAAAGTGTAGGCTTGTTTCCGTAACTAAATAGAGGTGTATAACGTGTATATGCGGGACTTGTACTTGCATCGTGGTCATCTATAAATATCCACATCGACAATGCAAACTGGTAATTTAATTTATTATTGTCATAATGATAGTCCATATATGGTTTTATTTCTTCTTCATTCATTTTATTTCTCGTTTTTACAAAATTTTTATTTTGAGTATCTACAAAATCGTGGACATTCTTAATCGCTTCTGGTGTATTTGGAGAATTTAATAGCTTGTAAAACTCTTTTTCTGCCAACTGTGTTAATGTACTCGGGTCTTTCATGAAATTAGTTATTTCTTTTGCTAAATCTTTATCTT
>MDTB01123279.1_pt1 | contig 20103 bp, 23 predicted proteins | sample 811161 | NCBI WGS metagenome assembly MDTB01 (sample SAMN05326650, study PRJNA326480) | marine metagenome | isolation source: seawater | place: Mediterranean Sea | collected 2009 | reverse complement strand
CTCGGTGACCCAAATGCAGGAAACCAAGTGTACTTTGTGTCGGATCATGCCAGCGTAAGGAGGATAAATTATGTCATTAGGTGGAAAGGCGAGAGCCAAGTTCCTATGTGACGCCGAGCGCTGCATCGAATGTAACGCTTGTGTGACAGCATGTAAGAACGAAAACGAGGTGCCGTGGGGTATTAACCGCCGCCGGGTTGTTACCATTAATGATGGTAAGCCAGGTGAGCGGTCAATCTCTGTGGCTTGTATGCACTGTTCAGATGCGCCGTGTATGGCGGTCTGTCCTGTCGACTGTTTCTATCAGACTGACGATGGGGTCGTGTTGCACTCAAAAGACCTGTGTATCGGTTGCGGTTACTGCTTCTATGCGTGTCCGTTCGGTGCACCGCAGTTCCCGCAAGCGGGTAACTTTGGTTCGCGAGGCAAGATGGATAAGTGCACATTCTGTGCCGGTGGTCCTGAAGAGGACAACTCGCAGGCTGAATTCCAAAAGTATGGTAGCAACCGTATTGCGGAAGGAAAGCTCCCTGCGTGTGCCGAGCAGTGCGCGACTAAGGCACTTTTGGCCGGAGACGGTGACGACGTAGCTGCGATTTATCGTGAGCGCGTGGTAACACGTGGTTTTGGCTCAGGTGCATGGGGCTGGGGAACTGCCTACGAGAAGAAGGGCGGTTAACAGCCGAACGGATAGGCGGGGGTTACCCCGCCTTTCTGTTGTGTAAACAAATGACAATTCCCGAGGTCGTCATGAATTTAAAGACATTAGGTGCGTGTTTGGTCGCACTTTTAACGTTTACTGTGACTCCGGCTTATTCTCAAGACGAGGGTCAAAGAGCATCGACTGGTGGAGCGCAGACGCTGGAGGATATTCTTGCGCGGCAGAAAGGATTAGCTGTCGACGAAGCGTTCCGTAGAGAGAATCTTGGAGATCCAAGCTTAGCTGCCCCTATAAGCGGCAATTTGGGTACTCTAGGAGGGATCTCGAACTCTGATATGTATCGCGGCATACGTTACGCGGAGACAGAGATTACAGTTTCAAATAATAGCCACGCAGCAGAAATTTTGGTGCAAGATGGCGGCATGGAGTGGTTGCTGTCGCGTCAGGGCGGCATACAGGCTTACGCTGCGTATGGGTCCGGCGGGATTATCGCATTGCTGATCGTTTTTTACTTTATGCGAGGAAAAATGAAAATCGATGGCGGGCCCTCTGGCAATACGATTGAAAGATTTAAGCCAGTGGAACGATTCGGTCACTGGTGTCTGGCTGGCTCTTTTATTATGTTGGCTATCACTGGATTGCTGTTGCTCTTCGGTAGAAATGTACTTATTCCGATTTTCGGTCATGAAGCAAACTCCGTCATCGCGACGTTCTCAATCTGGGTGCATAACAATATCGCTTGGGTTTTCATGGCCTCGCTTGTACTGATCTTTGTGATGTGGGTGGCTCATAACATTCCTAATAAACTGGATCTTGTTTGGCTTGCTAAGGGTGGAGGTATAATAGGTAACGCGCACCCGGAAGCGAGGAAGTTTAACGCGGGACAAAAGATAATATTCTGGATGACAATTTTGCTTGGTGCCTCGGTTTCCATGTCAGGTATGTCACTGCTGTTCCCGTTCGAGTTTCCGATGTTCGCAGAAACATTTGCGGTCATTAATAGTGTAATTCCTGCGATGGGACTCGAAACAGAGTTGCTACCACACGAGGAGATGCAACTCGCGCATATGTGGCACGCTATCGTTGCGACAACCATGATCATCGCAATCATTGCACATATTTATATCGGTAGTGTCGGTATGGAGGGTGCCTTTGACGCAATGGGCTCCGGCCAAGTTGATCTAGAGTGGGCGCGACAGCACCACAACCTCTGGGTCGAAGAGGAAGAGGCGAAAGCTTCTGGCGGGGGGGCATGATGAAGACGATGTTTGTTGCTTTCGCGTTTACGATAGTGGCGTCATTCGGTGCCTACTACATCATGTCTGGGATGGGCTTTTCGTCTGCAGAAACCCAGTCTAGTTCGTCGGTCCGACTTAACTAAATGGTCGACGATTGGCATTTGGAGATCGACGTCGTCGGTCTCCGATGCCCGCTTCCGGTTCTAAAATTAAAGAAAAGGATCGAGCCCCTACAGCCAGGCTCTATGGTAAGATTGTTCACGAATGATCCGACAACACTGAAGGATGTCCCAGCCTATTGCGAAATGGCCGGCCATAGTTTGTTGTCACTTCAGTCGTCTGATCCACCATACGAGTTTTTGATAAGGACGGCTGGTAAAACCTAAAGGATGACAAAGGCTGACCTCGGAGATCAGTATGCGTATCGTTATTCTCTGTCTCGCGTTGATCGCGGCACTGCCCCTGAACACGACCTCGGCGTTCGATCGCTACACAGCCCATGGTGGTCCGATTAAAGGTCTCGCGTATTCCGAAAAATTGGACCTGTTGGTGAGTACAAGTTTCGATTATACGGCGGTTGTGTGGGACTCAGGTTCGATGAAAGAGCTGAAACAGCTGATCGGCCATAACGCCGCAGTTAACACCGCTGCGTTCTCCCCAGACGGACGCTGGTTGGCTACCGCTGGTGATGATAACCAAATTTTATTGTGGGACGTATCGACTCTTCGGGACCCTCAGGTGCAGTCGGTGCCAAGACGACTCGATGGCCATACTGCAAAGGTCGTCGACCTGGCGTTCAGTGCGGATGGCAAGTACTTGGCGTCGGCTAGCTGGGATCGACGGGTCGGGATCTGGGATATTTCTGCGCTAAAGCTCAAGCGATACCTGTCTGGACATCAAGGACCAGTCAATGCCGCTCAATTTTCGGGTGACGGTCTCTACGTTTATTCCGGTGGGGCAGACGGACACATCCGGTTGTGGAAATTTACCACCGGCGAGTATCTCAGGAGCGTAGTCAGGAACGGGTTCGGGATAAACGTGATGCATCTGAGTCCAGAGCTTAATGTACTTGCGTACGGCGGTTCAAACGGCATGATGCGAAGTATCAGCATTAACGCAGACGGATCTGAAATTGAGTTGTGGAACGGTGGACCACCGGTCTTAGCGGTGACCATAGATCCTCAAACAAAGAAAATGATTTTTTCTACATCTGAGGGGCGCGTTCTGATTGCAGACGCATTGGTCGGAGAGATACAGCATGACTTCAGAGCTGTAAAGGGCCCTATATGGGCGATGCAGCTCGCGAATGCGGGCGAGGATCTTTTTTTCGCGGGCCTGGACGATTGGGTCACCAAGATAAGCGTGAATGATTTTATAGTCCCACATCCACTCGCTGACCGTGAGCGCCGCTTTCATCCTGACCAGCCGATTGACAACGGACAGAAGCAGTTCGCACGCAAGTGTAGCGTTTGCCACAGCTTAACCGTCTCAAGTAAGCGGCGTGCTGGCCCGACGTTATACGGAGTGTTTGGTCGGAAAGTCGGGGCAGTAGAAGACTACCCCTATTCCAAAGAGTTGACAGAGATGGACCTTATTTGGAACGAAGAGACGATTGACCTCCTCTTTAAGGACGGCCCTGACATCGTCACTCCTGGCTCTAAGATGCCCGTCCAGCGCATCAAGGACAAACAGGACCGTGCCGATCTGATTAGTTTCCTCAAACGCGCCACAGCTCCTCAATGAGGATCTATGTTGCCCTCCTGATTCTGTCCACTTCGCTTAATGGATTTGCAGATCACGGGGCGCGGACATGGGAGACGGCTAATGGGTCGGTAGTGTCTGTGTTGCCAACCTGGTTTGGATTTCAGTCACCGGGCCGCGGCGCCCCCCAGGGTACGGCCCCCGAGGGAAGTGGTGTCGTGGTGAGCTTTACTTCTGATGAGCAGTCGTCTTTTATCTTGACGGCCGCTCATGTCGTGGATCAGGCGACCCGAGTACAAATCCGTGACAGTAACGGTGGTTCGTTGTCAGATGCAGAGGTAGTCTGGAGCGACCCTGATTCTGATATCGCTCTCCTAAAAACCACGCGGGCGAGACCAGCATTTCGTCTTAAAACTCAACCCTCGACGCCTGGGCAGCATGTTTGTGTGATTGCCAACCCCTTTGGGCTCGGCATCAGTATGAGCTGCGGAATTGTATCCGGGCCCCATCGCCGTGGAATCGGCTTTAACACTCTTGAGGATTTCATACAAACCGACGCCGCTGTAAATCCAGGCGCCTCCGGTGGCGCGCTTGTTAATGCAGACGGGGAACTGCTGGGGATGGTCGCAGCTATCTTCACCAAGGAAGCGGACATCGATGCCGGGATCAACTTTGCGATCAGCACCGAACTCATTGTCGAGCGAATCAAACAGCTCGAAATCCCCTGATTTGTCAAAGACTGCTGGTGTATGCTTGGAATTGTTACAGATTAAACGAGCCTACAGCTTTGTCTGAATTTTTAACAACCAAAGAAGTTGCGGATCTGCTCCGGTTAAAAGAGCGGAAGGTCTATGATCTTGCTGCCCGTAACGAGATACCGTGCATCAAGGCCACTGGGAAGCTCTTATTCCCAAGGTCTGACATTCATCTGTGGATCCAACAGAAAGGGGGAATAGCTGTTCAAACACAGCCAAGACCAGCCGTAATTCTTGGATCTCATGACCCTGTGTTTGAGTGGGCAATAAGTGCCTCAGGATGTGGCCTTCCAGCGTTTTTTAATGGCTCGATTGATGGCTTTGAGCGTTACCAGAGGAGAGAAGGGATTGCGTGCGGTGTCCATGTTGAAAATACGGCTTCGGCGGGTTGGAATACCGAACTCGTCGGCGGTTACCTCAAAAAAACACAATCCGTCTTAATGCACTGGGCAAAACGAGACCGTGGTTTGATTATCCGTTCAAATTCAGCGATCAAGGGGATCCAAGACCTTGCTGGGAAGCGTTTTGTTTCGAGGCAGCAGGGCGCAGCTTCCCAACTATTATTTGAACGTCAATTATCTGATGCTGGTGTTAGTTCGGATACCTTGGACTCTGTAAGGGTGGCACGTAACGAGACAGAAGCGGCATTGTCCATCGTAGAGGGTGACGCTGACGCAACTTTTGGGCTCAGATCATTCGCTGATCGATACCGTCTGGGGTTCGTACCGGTTTGCGTCGAAGATTTTGATTTGCTGATTGATCGACACGCATATTTCGATTCGGGTATTCAAATACTGCTCCAATTTACCGCAACCGAGGATTTCAAAACCGAGGTTGAGAGATATCGCGGCTACGATGTTAGTGGCCTCGGCCAAGTGCGGATGAATGGTTGCCTCTGAGTGATATAAACCCATGACGCGCCAGTACTTCTTGACCATATTCACTAAGAACCCAGTGATAAAATGCTTTGATTTCTGAGTCTGCATCCGATGAAATCCCGATACCAAAATGCCCCGTTACCTGAATTGTTGGCGGCAGCTGGATAACCTTCAGGTCTCGATTATCTGCCACAGCCTCGATAGCGTTTGAATGAAATGTCAGTAATAGATCCACGTCTTGCGTTTCCATGATCCAGCCGTATTGGTTTCGTCCGGACGGAGCCTTGGGTTTTTCTCGTCCCCCGGTAATCAGACGTGTGCGGGCGGTCAAGTGTTTTGCGTTCAATTCCGCGGTTTTCGCAACTCTCGAAAGGATCTTGATTTCATTCGCGTCTGGGTCAAATCCCGTTGTAGAGACGCCAAGAGCCCAACGGGGGTTTGTTATGAACTGGAGGGCTGTTTCGGTGACGATATTAAGATCACGACGACAGATAAGGACGGTTGGGTTCCGTCCCAGAATGCTCGACTCCAAGAGTTTTTCGGATTGGACTAGCGCTTCAGTGTGTTTTGAGAGCGCACTGATGAAGAGCGCACAATTTTCACCGTTGTCGATCTTCATACGGAGCGCACCCGATGGCCCGAAAGCCATCCGGATTTTTGTTTGATCTATATCGTGAAACTCATCTAATAGCTTTGGCAGTTGATGGACCATGCAACCCGCGGCCATGATTACTTGGCTAGGCATGCTTCTCCCCGCTATTCAGTCTGCTACTCACCGTTGGGAAAGAATAGCTGGGTGCCGTTGACTTTATAGGACGCGATTGCTGTTTGCCCCCTTTTCGACAATAGCCAATCAATGACTGCTTGGCCGGCTGTTGTCTTCACGAGCGGACATCTAGCAGGATTAATCAAAATGATGCCGTACTGATTGAAAAGACGTTTGTCGCCTTGAACGTGGATCCTAAAGTCCTGCTTGTTGGCAAAATTAATCCACGTTGCTCGGTCGCTAAGCACGTAGGCCTCCTTTCCAACGGCAAGATTCAGTGTGGAACCCATCCCGGATCCAGTTTCAAGATACCACGCCCCCGAGGCCTTTGACGGATCAGTATCGCTGGCTGACCATAGTCTAAGCTCGGCCTTATGTGTACCTGAATCGTCACCACGTGATGCGAATAATGATTCCTTTTGTGCAATCGTTTTCAGTGCGTTTGACACGTCATTAGAGCCGTGAATGCCTGCCGGATCGTTTACAGGGCCAACAATAACGAAATCGTTGTACATCAGGTCGGACCGTTTAACTCCAAAGCCCTCCTTCACAAATTTCACTTCGGATGCCTTTGCATGAACAAGAAGTATATCCCCATCACAGCGTTCGGCGTTCTTAATCGCCTGGCCAGTGCCAACAGCGACCACGTTCACTGCTACCCCCGTATCTTGTTCTATCAATGGAAGAATGTAATCGTAGAGCCCTGAGTTCTTCGTTGAGGTTGTGGATTGGAGGATGATCGACTCGGCGTAAGCGGTGCTGATGCCAATTATGGCTGCGAGGCAGAGGACACCTATTTGTTTGGCTTTCCGGATTATCACGGCATTTTTCCTTATTCTAACAATATTAAACAATCAACTGACCGTTGAGGTAAGCTTTCGCTTCTTTACTCTTTGGGTTGATGAAGAAACGAGCGGCATCGGAATGCTCTACAACCCTTCCCTTGTGTAGAAAAATGATGTCGGAACCTAGCCGCTTTGCCTGACCTATGTCGTGTGAAACGAATATAGTTTTCCCTCCGTGCTCGGTAAAGTCCTGAATCAGTCCTTCGATAATTTGAATGGACGCAGGATCAAGGCTCGCTGTTGGTTCATCTAAAACAAGAAGCTTAGGTTTCCTTAACAATGCCCTGACCAGTGCCAGCCGTTGCTGCTCCCCACCAGATAATAGTCTCGCAGGAAGGTCCTTTTTATCTGCCAAGTGGGCGGTAGAGAGGGCATTGTTGATCGTAACCGCGTTAGTCCCCGGAGGAGCCGCGAACTTTAAATTAGCAAAAACATTGCGTCTCAACAGCACTGGTGTTTGAAAAACCATCGCCTGGTTAGTCGATGGCCCCAGAACATACTCGCCGCTAACCTTAACGGACCCAAAGGTTGGCTTGATGAGGCCGTGTAGACACTTTAATAAGAGGCTTTTCCCTGCACCATTAGGTCCCATGACCATAGTCACTCCGCAGTCTTTTGAGGACATCGAAATTGAGTCTAAGAGATCTGTATTGTTCACCCTCAAACACAAATTAGTGATCTCAATCAACGGCGTATCAGGCATAACCCTTATCCATCGCCAATGTTTTGACGATCATGACCAAGGCGTTGACAACCAGAGCGATCATTAGCAAGACGATTCCAAGAGCGAGCGCCAAGGCTAAGTTGCCCTTGGATGTCTCGAGCGCGATGGCGGTGGTCATGATCCGTGTCAGATGGTTGATGTTCCCTCCCACGATCATGACTGCCCCAACCTCAGAAATCGCGCGACCGAATCCCGCGAGGACAGTTGTTAATAACGAAAAACGGGCGTCCCAGAGGTACGCAAAAATCGCCCTTCCTGTATCGATGCGGAGACTGAAAAAGAGATCTCGATATTCTCGGTTGAGTTCCTCAATGATTTGGTATGTCAGCGAAGTGACGATAGGTACGATCAAGATACACTGGGCGATAATCATTGCAGCCGGTGTGTATAGGAGCTCCAGGACTCCCAGAGGGCCTGAGCGGGAGAGCATTAGGTAAACGAATAGGCCAACCACGACGGGGGGTAGGCCCATCATAGCGGTGAAAAAAGTGACGATCGCGCGTTTCCCTTTGAACTCGCTGATCGCCAATATGGTGCCTAGTGGCAGGGCGAGTATGCTGGCTGAAAGGAGGGCGGTCAGGCTGACCTTCACCGATAGCCATAAAATTTCATAGAGGTCGGGGTTAGCCGAGGCAATCAGGCTAAAGGCTTCGGAAAACGCTTGAGTTAGCATATTTATGTAATTTTTTCATAAAATGAAAATTTAACATATATTATCACGGTTGCAAGTCGCCTTTCTGGGCGTGCGCTTCTTTAATAACGCTCGCGAGTCGGAGTGGAATGCGATCCCTAAAGGAAAACGAGAAGCGTGTTCAGCCTGTCTTTGAGAATCAGACTCTGGCAGTTATGGCTCTCATATAGTTTTACTATATCCCGTTTACATTTAGGTTTTGTCTAATCAATTGCCAAGACGCGAATTATGTGATTAAGTGCGAAAGCCGTTACGGAGTTCGGCTCACCTAAATAACAAGGACGGAGCTGGCTCCGTTTTTGTGTTTTAGGACTCTGACACGGAGGAAATACTAGAAACATAAAGTTCGTTCCAGTGCCTGAGGAGGCAAGACATGACATTTACAAAACTGATGAAGGGCCTTGTGCCTGTGGGTCTGCTCGCCGCGCTGCCATCAACAGCGTCTGCGGCTGCCAACCTTCAATCAGATGATTTCGTAGGGATATCATTCTGGTTGATTTCAATGGCCTTGATGGCCTCAACAGTGTTTTTCCTTTGGGAAACACAAAGCGTCGATGGGAAGTGGAAGACATCGTTAGTGGTATCGGCCCTCGTGACCTTTATCGCAGCGGTTCACTACTTCTACATGCGAGATGTTTGGATTACCACCGGTGAAACGCCGACCGTATATCGTTATATCGACTGGTTGTTGACCGTACCGCTGCTGATGATCGAGTTCTTCTTGATTCTCAGAGCAATAGGTAACGCGTCTGGTGGCATCTTCTGGCGCCTCCTCATTGGTACTCTTGTAATGCTTGTTCCCGGATACATGGGTGAAGCAGGCTACATCAACGTGACTGTTGGTTTCGTGATCGGGATGCTGGGCTGGTTCTACATCCTGTATGAAATCTTCGCCGGTGAAGCTGCGCAGATGGCCGCAGAGCAGGCACCTGAAGCAGTCCAGAGTGCCTACGGGACCATGCGTCTGGTTGTTACCGTGGGGTGGGCAATTTACCCACTAGGCTACGCTTTGGGCTACTTCGTCTACGTTGACGATATGGGCAATACCACTGCAGCAGCCAGTGAGGCTCTCAACATCGTCTACAACCTCGCTGACGTAGTTAACAAGATCGCATTTGGTCTGTTGATATGGTACGCAGCAACTTCAACCAGTAAAGCGACAGCGGCTACAGCTTAAGCTTCTGCGGAGCCTCGTCGAGGCTCCGTTTTCCATGCGTTCATATGATTTGAGCGCATGGAAAACGGTATAAATAATAATAAGCCAGGGATGGGGTGATTCGGAGCAATCTTATGGACGCGTTCGATTTCGGCTTGCTACAAATCGACCTAGAAGAATTAGAGGGAAAACTCCAACAGTACGGGTCAAAACCGGTTAAGGACGAAATCAGTCTTAACCAACTTTTTAAAGACCACTTGGCGTCTGGTGGGTCACGTACCCGAGCGGTCCTCGCCCTTGCTGCTGGCCACTCGCAGTCTCTCGATAAATCCGCTCGGTTGTCCATAGCGGCTTCGGTAGAGCTTTTGCATCAGGCGTCATTAATTCATGACGATGTCCAAGACGAGGATTCGACCCGTCGCGGGCAGGCCGCTGTGTGGACCGTCGCCGGAAAATCCTCAGCGATTTGCCTTGGTGATGATCTGATAGGAGCCGCGTTCGAGGAACTCGCGCAGTTACCGGAGAACCATATTCACCAACTGCCCCGATTGGTGACTATGCTCTCACGGGGAATCAGTGTTATGGCCGCCGGTCAAACTATTGACTGCCAGTGGACACCAGCACAACGACTATCATTCATGGATTATGAACAAATAGTTCGCCACAAGAGCGGTCCATTGCTTGGACTACCCATAGCGATGGTACTTGCGCTCGCCGGGGGATCCGACGATCAAATATTACAAGTTCTCGCGGGCGCTTCATCAATTGGTGTTGCCTATCAGTTAGCGGACGACCTGTCTGATAAAGCGGAGGACTTCAATCAAAGGCTCAATGGGTATTGGGTCCTGGCAGACACGATCACCGATGGTTCGGATCCCGAGACCGCCCTGCGAGAGCGTTTCGATTGGCACCTGGAGCACGCGAGACAAAGCGTCAAAACCACGCCTCAGTTTTGCATCGAGGCGTTCGAGGTACTTATTCAAGCCTTGCACCAAAAGTACCCAACCTTCAGGGCAGCTGCCTGATGCAAAGCGCCCTGGTCGTCGGGTCAGGTTTTGGCGGTATCGCAAGCGCTTTGCGTCTTCGCTCTCTTGGATTGGACGTCCATGTTATTGAACGCCACCATAATATCGGTGGCCGAGCGCAGGTCTTCGAAGTGGACGGATACACGCATGACGCGGGGCCCACTGTTATCACTGCACCATTCTTGTTTGATGAGCTCTTTGGACTCTTTGGTGAGCGAAGGGAAGCATATATTGAATTTAGAGAGTTGACACCCTGGTACCGATTCACCTTCCCTGACGGTGACCATTTTGATTACGGGGGTACTCTTGAGGAGACATTGGCCGAGATTCGTCGTATCGAGCCCAAAGATCAGGCTGGATATGAGTCACTCGTCCAGCACTCGAAAGCGATGTTCGATGTCGGCTTTTCACAATTGGCCCACCGGCCATTCCATGAAATCAAAACTATGGCGAAGCAGATTCCTAATCTTGCGAGACTACGTAGTGATCGATCGGTCTGGGACATGGTTTGTAAACACCTGTCGCACGACAAATTAAGACAAGCATTCTCTATTCAGCCCCTACTGGTCGGCGGATCACCCTTCGATACAACGAGTATTTATGGCTTGATTCATTACTTGGAGCGGGCGTTTGGAATTTTTTTCGCGATGGGTGGCACGGGGGCGCTGGTAGAGCAGCTGAAGCAACTGATGTTGCGGCAGGGGATCACGATTCAAACCGGTACGACGGTGTCCGAGATATTAACCTCTCAGAATAGAGTCTCTGGAGTTAAGCTCGAGTCAGGTGAACTAATTACCGCAGACTGTCTCGTTTTCAACGGTGACCCTATGTACCTCTACCGGGAATTGTTGCCAGAAAATAAGATCCCATTCCCGACACGTATCAAGCGCGACTACAGTAAACTGTCGATGGGTTTATATGTATTATTTTTTGGTTCTGATAGGCAGTACTCTGATATACCCCACCACACGATTTGGATGGGTCAGAGGTATAAGGACCTACTTGATGATATATTTCATCGGCAGATACTCGCTGATGACTTCTCTCTGTATTTGCACCGACCGACAGCCACCGATCCCTCGTTCGCCCCCGAAGGTCACGACAGTTTTTATGTGCTAGCGCCTGTACCTCACCAGGGGGGTTGTATCGATTGGAGTGTGGAAGAGCCAAAGCTTAGAGCCCGGATCATTGATGCCCTTGACCAGACAATCCTACCGGATCTCAAAAAACACATTCAGGCACCGTTCTCCATGACCCCGGATAATTTCGCGGAAGACTATTTGTCGTATCGGGGAGCGGGATTCTCAATTGCGCCATTATTTACGCAATCCGCGTGGTTCCGTTTCCATAACAAAGCGGAAGGGTTCGAAAATTTATTTTTAGCAGGCGCCGGCACGCACCCAGGCGCCGGAATGCCCGGGGTTATTTCTTCCGCGAAGGTTGTCGAGCAACTGGTAAAAGAAAGGATGACGAAGCGTGCCTTGGTTTAGGGGAATCGTGTGAGCAAACAACAATTAAAAAAATATGGGACCACATTTCACTTTGCGAGTCATTTTCTGTCATCGGCCCAGATGACGTCGGCGGCAGAGTTGTATGGAATTTGCCGAGAAATCGACGACATCGCTGATAGGGCGACTGACAAGCGCAGAGCCCACTCTCAATTACTTCGTTTGCGTCAGGCCCTATCAGAGCGAGATAGTGCACACCCGACGGTGGCAAAAGCCTTATCGATAGAGCCAGCGATAGATCTCGGTGCATTGATTGAGCTGACAGATGGTGTTCTACTCGATACTCAACAGGTGGCTATTCAAACTGAAGCCGAGCTCTTGCGCTATTGCTATCAGGTCGCAGGCACCGTTGGTCTATTAATGTGTGACTTATTTGAAGTGAAAGACCCCGTTGCTAGACATCATGCAGTCGATCTGGGTGTGGCAATGCAGTTAACTAATATTTGTCGAGATGTGCACGAGGATGCCCTCAACGGGCGCGTGTATTTACCTGCAGAGTTTCTCACGTCGATGACCGCAAAACAGATAGTTGCGCCGGATAGCTCGAGTACAGAATCAATCAAACAAGTTGTTAGTTATTTGCTAACTGAGGCTGCGGCACGTTACGAGTCTGGTATCTCTGGTCTTTGTTTTCTGCCGGCGCAGGCGAGGCTGGCCATTTATATTGCAGCACTCAGTTACCGTGAGATTGGTATGATAATCGCTGACCGGGGTTTTGATGTTTGGGAGGGCCGCGCCTATACAACCAAAACGCAAAAGTGGTTAATTGCTTTGCGGGGAATTATCACATTTCTTTTCACCAAGAGGGCGCACCAATACCAAGGTTTTCATAACCCAGAATTACATCGCGGGTTAAATAATCGGCCCGGGGTCCACTGGGCTTGATGCAATGGATCCGTGGGTTCATATTATCGGGGGCGGGTTAAGCGGATTATCTCTCGCGTCGTCGCTTGCCCGATTTGACGATTTACCCGGCCGAGTAGTGATATCGGAGCCTAACCCTGAAGCACTCGCATCGAAAACGTTTAGTTTTTGGTTTTCAGGCGACGAGGAGGCATTCCTCAGACCCGAATACTCAAGCAGTCGCTGGACTCTGAGCGATGAAAATCATCGGGTAGTCCACCAAGGAACTCGTTTCCAATACGGGACAAGGTCTGGAGATCACGTTTTAGATTCTGCGCTGCAAGAAATCCACAACCATTCTCAGATTGATCTTGTTCACGAGTTTATTGATACGAGGCCCAAGGCTACCCATTGTTTCGATAGCCGCCCATGCGCGGTAGATACGTTCCAGTTAACCCAGAGTTTTGCGGGTATGGAGGTTATTTTCGATCAGCCACACGGGATGTCAGAAGCCGGGCTAATGGAGCGCATGCGACCAACTGATTCAGGGCTTCAGTTCGTTTACTTACTTCCATTAGGACCTGACAAATTGCTCATAGAGCACACAGAATTCACAGCCAGACCAGCTGATTTTTCGGCTTTGGCTGCATTAAATGATCGTTACTTAAGCCAGGAGTTTGCCAACAAGCCATATCAGCTTGTACGGACCGAGGCCGCGCATATCCCGATGGGTTTCAAACAGCGAGCCCAGCATTGGGGGATACCCCTCGGTGCTCGAGGAGGGATGACCCGAGACGCAACTGGCTATGGTTATCGAACCATCCGGTATGCGTGTGATCAGATTGCCGCAGACTTGGTGAAATATGATGTTGCCAGGCCGTTTCGGAGATCAGCAGTGACGACTTGGGCAGACCGATTATTTCTAAATCTGATCGAGAATAGGCCAGACATTATTCCTCAGATTCTTATGCAAATCTCACATCGAATGACCCCAGACCGTTTCGCAGCATTTATGATGATGCGTTCTCCCTCGGATCTGATTCATATGTTGAGGGCCGCTCCCGCGAAGCCATTCACCTGCGCACTGTTGGGGAGGTATCGATGGATTTGAGTTTAGTCTTGGCTGCGTGCCTTATCTCTTTGGTCGGGCTACCGCATGGGGCTTTAGATCCACTGGTAGCGACGAGATACGGATTAATTCGTGACCTTCGGTCGACCGCTTGGTTCCTAGCGATATACATCAGTATTGTTGGCCTAGTTATTGGCTTTTGGCTATTCCTTCCCATCGTAGCCCTTATATTGTTCCTGTTAATTTCCGCCATCCATTTTGGTCGGGATTGGAAGTACAAAATCTCGTTTGGAGGTTTCGGCTACGGTGCCTTCGTGATGGGCCTACCGGCGTGGGCATTTCCGGAACAAGTTGAACAAATTTTTGGATTCTTGATTTTTCAAGACACGGCCTCGATACCACTGGCTACGCTACAGGTCACCGGATTGACTGGTGGCTTATTGTTAATTATTGATCGTAAAAATCTCTCAACTTTGGGACTTGGTGAGCTGCTCATCCTTATCTTCTGCGCTTTTACCCTCGAGCCTTTGTGGTACTTCGTTGTCTATTTTTGTGGGTTCCATAGCCCGCGACATTTAGTGGCCGAGTTCAGCAATATGACGAGAGAGACGCGACTTATCGCATATGTTGTGATGCTATTACTTACTATTATAACTCTGGGAGTGGCCGCGGTCTCGGGCGCTCACATCGAGAAATATTACGAATCCGTCAATATAGTTATGTACCAGGTGATCTTTATCGGGTTGGCCGCCCTGACGGTACCTCACATGTGTCTGCTTGAATGGGCCGCGAGGCAACATCATGAATAATCTTGAACGAAAGCGCAGGCACATCGATGTGGCACTGGAGCAACAACCAGCTCGTAACTGTTTTGATTCAATTCGGCTCAGGCATCGAGCGCTACCAAATGTGAGTCTAAAAGAGATCACCCTGGATACAGAGTTCTTTGGTAAGACTGCAGCGGCACCTTTCTTTGTAAGCTCAATGACTGGGGGTCCATCTGAATCGGAACGCATCAACAGGCATCTGGCCGAGGCTTGTAATGAGTTAGGTATTGCGATGGGGGTCGGGTCTCAGCGAATAGCGATGCAGGAGGGTAGCGTTTCAGGTCTAACCTGGTCGGTACGTAATGCGGTCGGCGCAAGACCGTTATTCGCGAATTTTGGTGCCGTCAACTTACCTCAGCTAAATGCGATACAAGATCTAGGCCGTATTCTCGACTCAATAGAGGCCGATGCGCTTATCCTTCACCTCAATCCGATGCAAGAAGTCTTTCAAACTAATGGCGATACAGATTGGACGAATATCATTGATCACATTGCTCAAGTGTGTGCATGGTCTCCGGTCCCTGTGGTGGTTAAGGAAGTCGGATTCGGACTCGATGTGCAATCAGCTAAAGAGCTGGCATCAATCGGAATTAATGTTCTAGATGTCGCGGGGATGGGAGGCACACGGTTTGCGGATATTGAAATCGCACTAAATGCAGAGATACGCCAAACCTTGTCGACAGATAATGTGTTTGACCACTGGGGTTACACTACGATCGAAAGCCTGGGTATGATTAAAAAAGAGCTTCCAACCATGACTTGTTGGGCATCTGGGGGTATCCGGAACGGCTTGGATGTCGCAAAGTCGATGTGTTTGGGGGCGAGCGCCGTTGGTATCGCGGGAAAATTGCTGCGACCAGCGACAGAGTCGACGGATGCTGTGATAATTGCATTGAGACAGTTTATGAGCGAGTTGAGAATCAGCTGTTTTGGTCTCGGGGTCAGGTCGTCGATAGGTTTGAGTCGGTCTCATATTCTAGGAAACGTTGATGCAGATTAAAGAAATAGTATGGGCTGACTCGAATAGCCAGTACTCGTTTAAAGAGAAGCCGGACGGGTCCATCGAGTTATCGGTAGATGGACAGATTGTGAACTTCCACGAGAGACAAGCTGTCGAGGCTTTGATCGGGGCGTGGGCATTTTTTGATCCGCAGTCACACAGTCAAGCCGAGGAACAGCCTAATCCTAGAGTTATTGAGAATCCATCATCGTCTGTGAGTACTGATTTCCCTAAAAAAGTTCGAAATAGTATCTTCGTTATGGTTAGTCTCGGCGTAACTATCCTGATTATAGATGCGCTAAGGAACATCATTTAACCTCTCGTCATAGTGGATGGTGAGCTAAGACTAATCTAGGTACCGTGATCACCCGCTTGCGGACCTTGTGAAGAAATTAAAATCGGCCGCGTATTAAACTCGTCTAGGTAACTGCAATAGATCATGGAATTCTTTTCGTACCTCAATCCAGGCGAATGACACTGAATTCTCTGCGATTTCTCTGTCTCGCTTTTTTAGGTCGTCCGCAATCGGAGCCCAACGCGTCAAGCTGCGGGGGCTTTCAATAAACACGGGGAATGGGTCAAAAGGTTCAGACCAGGGGATATCTCGAATCCGCGCCTCAAACGCGATGCAGGCTGCATCTACATCAAAAAGCTCAAGGGACTTGTCTGCGTTTGATTCCAGGCCCAATCGAAACGTTGTCTTAGCCCGTGCAGCACATTCGATTTCGCTTAAATAGCCTTGCTCCGCGAGGCTGCGGCACAAATAAGTCGTCAGATCACTGAGGCAGGCCGCGTAGTGTTGCATAGTTGCCTCTTTGAGCGATGCGATTATTAGATCATCTCGGAACATCTCGGGGTAGCTCGTCCCCATTCTGGTTTTCACGTAACCGAACATTGTTTTTTGTGCGATGAAGGCTGACCGGGTAACGGCGAAATCACTTACCCCATCAATAGACTCGATGGGGAAACTTCGCCGTCTGAAGATTGGATACTGTCGCAACATCGCCCAGAGATCGCGTAATTTCTTCAAGAGTGAATTGTTCAGCACCATGTTACCTTTCTGGTTTTGTTCAGATTAGGGATCAAATATGCATCACAACTTGGACTAATGGTTATTAGGCCAAGGTCTAGTCGGTATCTCTGAAGTTTTTACTTATTCTACGTCCGTGTGGTAGTCAGGTCGGTGGTCTGCCTGCCCCTGCCTAGACATAACGATAACTGACACTAGTGCTATATAAGGAGGCCAACGTATGGATGGCGAAACTAAGCAGCGGCACTGGGCCAGAACGAGAAGTCTCACGTTCAAGGTCCTGGCCGTTTGGTTCATCTTTTCAATCATCGTCCCATGGAACGCAAAAGCCCTGATGGGTATTTCTTTCCTTGGATTCCCGCTGGGATATTACTTCCCGGTACAAGGTTCGTTGATCATTTTTGTTGCACTGATTTTCTATCAGAACTATCAGCAAGACAAAATTGACGATGACGCTGGCGTCTAGAGGAGGATCAAGACATGGAAGGTAAGTTTACTGACAATCTTGGTCGGATCTATGGGTTGTATACTGGTGGATTCATCGGTTTCATCATCTTGATGGCTATCTTTGAACAAATGGGAATGGGTGCCGCGACCATCGGCATCTTATTTGTTGCTTTTACTATCGTTATCTACGCCTGTATCGGGTGGCTCTCCAGAACCATGGAGGTGTCGGCGTACTACGTGGCAGGCAGAGAGGTCCCTACCGTCTACAACGGTATGGCAACGGCGGCCGACTGGATGTCGGGTGCGTCATTCGTGGCGCTGGCCGGGGGCATCTACTTCGGTGGTTATAGCTACCTTGCGTTCATCGTAGGGTGGACCGGCGGTTATGTTCTGGTTAACTCGTTGATGGCGCCCTACCTCCGTAAGTTTGGTTGCTATACGGTCCCAGACTTCATCGGTACCCGCTACGGCGGCAATGCGGCTCGGTTGTGCGCGGTTATTGTGTTGGTTGTCGCTTCCTTCACTTACGTGACGGCGCAGATCAATGCATCCGGCACCATCGCGGCGAGAGCGCTGCAAATTCCGTTTGAGGTCGGCGTATACATTGGCCTCTTGGGTATCCTTTTGTGCTCGATGCTCGGGGGTATGCGTGCGGTCACGTGGACTCAGGTCGCGCAGTACATCGTACTAATCATCGCGTATCTGATCCCAGTAATTTGGATGTCAAACACTCAGGGGTTCGGAATCATTCCTCACTTCAGCTACGGTGACGCAGTGGCTCGGATCCAAGAGTTGGAGCCCGCCTTGCAGTTGGGCGCCGCTGCGGTTGATAAGCCTCCGTTTGGGGGCGTGAAGATCCTCTCGGTTCCTCATTTCGATCCTCAGGGCGGGATGCAGAGCTGGAGTTTTGCAACGTTAGCGATTTGTATGATGATGGGAACTGCGTCTCTGCCTCATATCTTGATGCGTTACTTCACGACACCTTCGGTGCGTGATGCGCGTCGTTCTGTGGCCTACTCGTTGTTCTTCATTTTCTTGCTGTACTTCACGGCTCCAGCGCTCGCGACATTGACCAAGCTCCAGTTACTCGACCCAACGTTGGCGACCAGTATCATCGGTAAGTCTATCGCTGAGGTGCAGGCTTTGCCTTGGGTACAAAACTGGTCAGCGGTGAAGATGTTGTGGTTAAACGACGGCAACGGTGACGGAATTCTACAGTTGAATGAATTCTTCATGCGTGCAGACATCGTCGTACTTGCAACACCTGAGATTGCGGGCCTTCCGTATGTGATCTCTGGCCTTGTGGCCGCGGGTGGTATGGCGGCCGCGATGTCTACCGCGGATGGTTTGCTCTTGGCGATCGCAAACGCTTTGAGCCACGATCTGTACTACAAGATCATTGATCCAAAGGCCGAGACGAAGACTCGTCTGGTGGTCGCCCGGGTGCTACTGGTCGTCATTGGTGGCTTGGGTGCCTACATCGCCAGTATGAAACTGACTGGGATCTTGGGTGCCGTGGCGTGGGCCTTCGACTTCGCGATGTCTGGCCTCTTCTTCCCACTGGTATTGGGTATCTGGTGGAAGAGAGCTAATAAGTCTGGAGCGATCGCGGGTATGGTACTCGGGTTCCTGGCCGGCACATGGTACCTATACCAAGTCTACTTCAACGGCATGACGCCATGGATGGGTATAGATCATCTACGGTTCGGCATCATTGGTGCCTCGGTTAGCTTGGTTTCTATGGTGGTGGTCAGCTTGCTGACGGAAGAGCCAGATGCAGAAACTCAGGCGATGGTGGACGCGACTCGTGATCCATCGGGAGAAGAAGTGCTGTCTGCGACGCACTAAACTCTCTTGACTAGAAAAATAGGGGGCCTAGCCCCCTATTTTTTTGCTAAATTTAAATCAAACGAAAAGTAAGCACAGGTTAACGTATGGAATTCTCGATGGCTCACTTACCCGGATGGGTAATCGTTATGGACTATATTCTGGGTCTGATCATGTGGACCCTTATTGGCCGTGTAGCCATGAATATATTTCTTCCGCTCCATTCAGATTTCTTTTTCATGCGTGTCTTCGTCAAGTACACTGATCCGATCATTAATTTGTTCGGGCCAGTGACGCCAAGGTTTCTTGTGGAGCCTCTGATACCTCTGTACGTCGCGTGGTTTTTTTATTTGTTTAGATTCTATTTTATGCCTTGGGCGCTGGGGTATTCTGTTATGGGTATGCTCTCTTTCCCGCTCGAGGGAGAGATTACGCAGATGCTGATGCTGATCTTTAGCAAACAAAATTAGGGTTTCGACAAGAGGTGACATCTAGAAAAAAGGGGACGTGAAAACTTCCACTCTTTTTGACTCGCGCTAGGTTGCCTTTTTGCTGCAATTCGCCTTGTGCAAAGGGATATTCGTCACAGCTGTCATGATTGGGAAGTATGGGAAAGCTCCATAACCCCACATGCGACTGCCTCAGTTCCGGTCAATAGGTACCAGCACAATCAGGAATCGCTAGTAAGGGATGGTATCGACCTTTGTATCTATAGTTGGTTGAAATATGGCGCGCCCGAGAGGATTCGAACCTCTGACCTCTGCCTCCGGAGGAACTTGCTCTTTAGGGAAGATCAATAATTGCAATGCTTTCAGGTATGCACATGAGGTATGTGCATGTTTTGTTCTAACTCACGACCAAACGATTACTTGCGTTTGACGTGACTATATCCCTTGCGTCTCAATTCGTCATAAGAGATCAGCCCTTCAAACCCAAGTTAAACTCATTAAGTCTCACGATTGAGACCTTGAACTTTTTTGGTTGTGGCTACAAGCTTGTATGATGGTTACGGTCATTTCCACTCGTTTTAGAATGCTTCTATTGGGTTTCCTAGTTATCGCTCAGACAGGTCTTGTGTTTTACACCTTTGGTGAGCAGCCATCTCGTGAACT
>MDTB01142043.1_pt1 | contig 20105 bp, 22 predicted proteins | sample 811161 | NCBI WGS metagenome assembly MDTB01 (sample SAMN05326650, study PRJNA326480) | marine metagenome | isolation source: seawater | place: Mediterranean Sea | collected 2009 | reverse complement strand
TTGGTCTTTTTTTTTTTGGTGTAATTAAAAGTTTTTTTTCCAATTTTTTGACACAAATATTGAGTGTATTTTCATCTATGTCAACAAAATCAACTTTGGCACCACAATGAAGTGCGCAAGAAGCTGATGCTACAAAGGTATTTGGGACAGTCCATACTATGTCCTTTTTTGAAATATTAAGTGCTAAACATGACAAGTGAAGTCCAGCTGATGCACTTGAAACTGCTACGGAAAATCTCGCACCAACAAATTTTGCTATTTGATTTTCAAAAATATTTAGTTGTTTTCCTTGCGTTAGTAAATTTGAACGCATAACCTTGATTACACTTGATACGTCCTCTTTGCTGATTGATTGCTTACTATAAGGAATCATTTATTTTATAATTTAGAAATAATTTTTTTTATTTCAGGTATTTTAAGAAAATTCTTATTGGTATTACTTGAATATGAGAATCTTTTTACAACTTTTTTCCCACCATTTTTTTTTATATATTCGGTTAGACCATATTCTCTAAAACTTGGTAAAATAATGAAGTATTTATTATATTCAATAGTATTTGCACTCTCTGTAAAAGAAATCATTTCCTCATGAATTTTTTCTCCAGGTCTTATCCCTGAAAATAAAAATTTTGCTTTAGGAGCAATTGCTTTTGCTAAATCTATTAGTCTATAACTACTCAATTTTGGAACAAAAATTTCTCCTCCTTTAGCTTTTTTAAGAGATAACAAAACAAGTTCGATTGCTTCGTCTAAAGAAATGTTAAATCGTGTCATATCTTTATCAGTCAATTTAATAATTTTTTGATTTTTTTTTTGTAATAATATCGGTATTATAGAACCTCTGCTCGCCATAACATTGCCATATCTAACTACAGCAGAAATCATCTTTGTTTTTCCTTTAATGTATTCTGCTCCTACAGCTATTTTGTCAGCAACTAATTTACTTGCACCATATAAATTAACAGGAGAACTTGCTTTATCTGTTGATAATGAAACCAAATTTGAAACTTCATTTTCTATACATGACTCAATTACGTTTTGAGTTCCAATTACATTAGTTTTTATTGTTTCAAATGGATTATATTCACTTGATGGGACATGTTTGAGTGCAGCTGCATGCACCACAATATCAACATCTCGCAACGCCATATCTAATCTTTGTTTATCTCTTATATCTCCAATAAAAAATCTAAGTTTTTTAAAATTTAATGATGATTTGTAATAATTTGACATTTCAAATTGCTTCAATTCATCCCTAGAAAATATGATAAGTTTTTTTATTTTTTTATACCTTGAAAGCAAGATATTTGTAAATCGCTTACCAAATGAACCTGTTCCACCAGTTATTAAAATTGTTTTATTTTCAAACATTGATTAATCTTTTTATAATTATTTACTTTCAAGGTTGTGCACATTTTTGTTAAAACTTTTTTCTAAAGAAATTAATTTATTATAATATTCTTTTTTTACATTGGTTTTAATAAAGAGTCTATTTCGATCTAATTTATCTTTATCAAATTTTTTTGGACATTTTTCTTTTTTTATAAATTTTGGTGTAAATTTTGTTGTCTTAAGATTTAAAAATTTGGAAATTTCTTTTATTTCTTTTTCTGTATTTTCTACTATTCTCTCAAAAGTACTAATAAATATTTTCTTTTTTTGATTTCGATTTAATTTTTTATAATTGGCAATTGATCTTTTTGTTAGTAAACAAACATAATCAACACATTTTTCCAATTCATTAAGATTATGGAATTTATTATCAAGACTTTCATGAAACCATGGATAAACCCTATCATTTTTATTAATTAACATGCTAAAAACTCTTTGATCTTTTCCAAATCTATTTCCATAATTTCTATTAAACCAAGACATAGCTATATTTATTGGATTCCTAAATAATTCTATCATTTTGTAATTGATCTCTAGTTTATTGAATGAATTGATAACTAGCATCATATTATGTGTTATTAATGGAAGTTGTTTATTCTCTTTTTTAATCAATTTAAGAACACTATCACCTTCTTTATTCTTTAATCTTTTTTTATAAGTTTTAAAATTAATTGAATTTGGAACTCCTGTTCTGTCTGTTGGTCTAAAATTCACTCTTCTAGATAAGTATTTATTATAGATAAGCTCATTTAAGTAACTTGAGATAAATGATTTAGCATAATCTATTTCTATTTTATTAAATTCTATTCCATGAGCGAAATTGTCAATATTTTCAGTGAATTCTAAATGTTCTGTATTATGAAATGAAGATATTAGTGTACCAGTTAATAATTTTCCAGTTCTTAAGATGCCGTCAATTAAAATTATTTTTTTTGGTAAAATTTTTTGTGAATGATATTTCATTATTTTATCAAATTCCTTTATGGTAAAATGATTTGATACATTTTTTGATAAAGATTACACAGTCTACAGGATTTTTTCCTATTGCAGTTTCTGCAGCAAGAACCAATCCTTTTGCACCCTGTTTTAAACTCGAGTAGATATCGTTACTTTCGGCTCTAGTTGGCTGTGATTTTTCAATCATATTTTCGAGTAAATTTGTTGCTATATAAACAGGTTTTTTTAAAGATTTTGTTTTTTTGATTATCATTTCTTGAGCATATGGTATTTTTTCTATAGCTATATATCTTGATAAATCTCCTCGATCGATCAAAAGAGCTTTGGATTTTTTTGCAATATTTTTTAAATCTTTAATTCCATTTAATGTCTCAATTTTGGAAATAATATTTTTTTTGTTTCCAACGATTTGTTTAACTTTATCAATATCCTTATAACTATTTACAAATGAAATTGCATAATGATTTATATTCATGGTGGATCCTAATTTTAAAGCATAAATATCCTTTTCAGTCAAAGCATTTAATCTAATTGGATAATTTATATGAACACCTTTTTTTGATTGTAAGTATCCACTTTTGATAACTTTACAGATTAATTTTTTTTGTAATTTATTTTTTTTAGATACTTTCAAACAAAGATTATCAAATCCAATAAAAACTTTAGATCCAATTGGTAGTGATATGATGTTAAAAGCAGGATATAAGAATATATTTCCTTTACTATAATTTCTATTTGCACAACTAATGTTAATTGAAGAACCTTTTTTTAAAAAAATACTTTTTTTAATATATGAAGTTCTAATTTGAGCTCCTTCAGTATCAAGGCAGATATTTTTAATTTTTTGTTTTTTTAGATATAAAATTTTTTTTTTGATATCTTCTTTTTTTGTATGTGAAAGATTAATTCTATAAATATCTACATTTTGATATCTTAGTTTTTTTAATATTTTTTTATTAAATGATGCTGGACCTAAAGTACAAATTAATTTGATATTATTTTTCATTGAGGAATAAATTGTTTTTAAAATAATTAGTTTAGTAATTAATCTTTTTTAAAATTTTGTCTAGAGCTTTTTTTTTTGTAAGTAGGTTAGTATTTATTTTAATTGTTTTATGTAAAGATTTTTCATATTTGATTTTAGAATTGTATCCTATCAGATTATTAATTTTTTTTTGTTTTGCTTTTTGATACAAGCCTTTTGTATCTCTTCTAACTAAAACTCTTAATGGGCAATGTAGGTGGATTTCAAAATAGTTTTCTTTAAACATCTTAAATGCCTTAAGTCTTGTTTTTCTTAGAGGAGATATTACAGAAATTATTGTATAATCATACTTTTTATAATTCTTTCTAACATATGAAATAATTTTTTGATTATTAAAAAATATATTTTTTTTAGTGAAAGAGTTTTTCAAATTTATTTTTTTTCTAAAAATATCTCCATCAATTTCCAATATCCTTATTTCTTTTTTTTTTAATTTCTTTATCAACAATTTTGCAAGGGTAGTTTTTCCAACACCTGAGAGACCTGTAAACCAAACTACTTTATTTTTTTTATGGTTTTTCATTAATTTAAGATTGTATTTAAATATAATTACATTATTGAATAATTTAAAATGATTTATACTGATATTCAATTCATCTTTTTTTTTTTAATATTTATTCAAACTATTATTGGGGTGGGTATTCTTGTATTGGGTACACCGATTTTACTATTACTAAATTTTAATATTATTGAAACAATTTCAATATTATTGCCATTATCAATACTTACAAGTTCTATTAATCTTCTTTATTTTAAATTTAAAAAGAAAAAATTAGATTTAAGTATAAACAAACAAATAAAATCTTTTTTTTTCTTAATATGTCTTCCATGCATATTACTTGGCATAATCATTTTAAAAAAATTTGGTAACATTTTAGATTTTAAAACAATAGTGTCTATAGTACTATTATTTTCAATATTTTTAAGCACAAAAAAAGAAATCTTTAAAAAAATAAGTAATAAAAAAAAAAAATTAATACTAGCAATTATTGGGGTAGTGCATGGTCTTACAAACTCAGGTGGATCTTTGTTGTCTCTCTTATTAGTGAGCCGAAACAATAAACAAAATTCAAGATATAATATAACTTATTTTTATTTTTTTTTAGCCTTTTCACAATATTTATTATTTTTAGTATTTTTTAATGATTACTTTACATTTATTTTTGAAAAAAATTTTTTTTTAATTTTTACATCATCAATAATTCTTGGTAATTTCTTTGCTAGATTTATTAACGAAAAACTTTTTAAACAATTTGTAAATTTGATTTGTATATTTACTTGTTTTGTTTTGTTATCAGGTGAGTAACTAATAATGTACTCATATGAATTTGAGCTACAGAACTATTAATTACAACTAATTAAAATAAATTAGATTACAGTTTTATTGACCCTTTTAATCAAAAATGTTCTATCAGAGAGAAATTCAAGACTAATCTTTTCTTTAACACCTAAAACTTTTTGAAGTATTTTAACTTTTTCAATAATTTCTTTTTCATTAAAAGGTGGAAATTTATAATTTTGTTTAATTTTAAAATTTTTATATAAAAGCTTTTTTAAGATTTTTCCCATAGCTCCATTAATTTTCATTATTTTTAGTCTTATTTTAATCATCATCAAGTTATTAGGCCTTGAGAGTTTTTGGTCATTCATCTTTTCCCATATTTGAATTATTTTTTTTGAGGCTAATTCTTTTTTATCAATAAATAATCTATAATTTAAAAAAATGGGGAAAGTTTTGACAATTTTTTCTTTTTTTGATTTATTTTGATTAGAAAATTTATTTATTATCTTAAGTAGTTTTTCTAAATTTTGAATTTTTAAGCTAATATTCCTTGAGGCCTTGTTAAGATACTTTGTGCTGAATGGAGAATAAGAAACAACAGGTTTGCCTAATAATACAGCTTCAAAAGCAGTTGTGCAATTATAATGCATTACTGCAAAAGCATTGGAAACCCACGCAGTGACCGAGTCATCTTGAATAATTTCAACATTTGGAAAATTACCTAGAGAAAACTTCCATAATCTAATATCTTCATTTGGATGTGGTCTCACTATAATTTTATACTTTTTTTTGTTGTTCTTAGATAGATATTTAATTGCATTGATGAATGATGCTAAAAGTTTATTATTTTCACTATCATAAAGTAAAAACATTTTTTTATATTTCGGAACTCTCTTAAAATATCCACCTTTTTTTAAATTATTTAATCTTTTAAATACACTTTCTTTATGAAATCCAGCACCAAAACTAGATGAAACTAAAAGGTAGGGTTTTTTGGATTGTATTTTATTTCTTTTCCAATAACTATGAAAAGAAGGTTTCCATAAATCAACACGAGGTGATCCGGTCATATAAATTTTTTTTAAATAATGAGGGTAGATTTTTTTTAAACTATTAAAATCGTTTTTACCCCAGCTAAACACTGCTGAAGCTTGTTTTAATGTTTGTATACCGTATCTTTTTTTTGCAAATTCATCATATTTGTTTGCGATTAGACCACTTTCTTCATCTATACTAGTTATTTTGCAACCTGAATTAATTATCTGCTTATGATTTTCAATTTTTGTTTTACTTGGAGTGAGCGATTTTGTGTGAAATATTCCGGGAACAAGAAATTTTCTCACTAAACCTTTAATTAACGACTCTTGATCTGAAATTAAAACTTCATGACCCCTAGAAGCTGCTAAAGTTGCTAACAAAAGTTTTGAGTCTAATTCACGAGTAGATACCTCGTTATGCAAATAAATATTCATTAATATTTTCGTTTTTTATTTATTATTTTAAATATTATTTCTGCCTTTTTCCAATCATCTAAAGTATCTATATACTTTCTTCCGTATCGAATTTTCATCATCACAAATTTATCTTTTATTTTTATCATATTTGTGCAACGCTCTTGCAATATCTAAATCCTCTTTTGTATCAATATCAATTGCGTATTTTTTTTTCAATTCATATCCATAATATTTATAATTATATTTACTGACTTGAGATGTTTTGAAAATTACAAAAGAAGCTGACTCATGATAACTTTTTTTAATATCTTGTGATCTTAATTTTAAGAATTTTTTGTTAATAGGCTTAAAAATTTTATTTTTCTTTTTAAAAGCCCTTTCAACAGGAGTATCAAATTGTGTAATAGACATCATAGGGTATTTTTTTTTTGTTTTATCAAATGCTTTGGAGGCTAATATAAGATCTTTGTGACTAATTAATGGTGAGCAAGGATAGAGAAGCCAAATTTCCTTATAAATAACTTTTCTTTTTTTATATTCATTTACTACAAATTTAAGAGTTTCTTGCAATCCAATATTATCTCCTGCATATTTTTTTAATCTTTTAAATTCAGTATTAATTTTATATTTTTTTAAATAATCTAAAATTTTATTACTATCTGTAGATATGTGAATTTTATCAAATAATTTTGACCTATTTGCATTATCAATCGTATATTTAATAATTGGTTTTCCATTAAAATCTATTAAATTTTTATTTTTTATTCTTTTAGACCCACCTCTGGCAGGTATTATTGCAAGTCTATTTAATTTTAACATATTTACTTTTCTTATATTTTTTAAATAATTTTTTTTTCATATAATTTTTATTTTATATTCTTGATATTCTTTTTAAAAATTCTATCACCAGCTTTTAAATTTTTAAGTGATTTTTTTCCTAAGATAGATTTTAAATATTTTGGATGAAGACTAAAACCTGGTCTTACAGATTTTAAATTGTCCAGAGTAAATTTTTCACCTTTTGCAATTTTTTTTGCTATGTAAAGAGATCTTCTTCCACTAAAATTTTTTTTTGCTGATTCAGTTAATATTAATTTTTTTTTTCCTAATATAATGTCTATATCATTTAAATTTTTTTTGAATTTCTTTAAATTAGATAATTTCATTGAAAAATGTGAATCAATTGAAGAATTATCACTATCTACTTTAAAGTGTTTTTCAATTATTGTGGCTCCTTGAGTAACAGCAACCTTTGCTGCTAAATCTTCAATTGTGTGGTCTGAAAATCCAACAGAACATTTATATTTTTCTCTAAGCAATTTGATTGAATGTAAATTTAAATCCCTTAATAGATTTGGATATGATGAAACACACTTTAATATTGCAAACTTATTATGTTTTTTTTTTATTGTTTTAACTAAAAGATCAATATCTTTAAATGTAGCAAGTCCAGTTGAAAATATTATTGGTTTTTTTGTAGTAAGAACTTTTTCTACCAAAGGTATATCTGTTATCTCTGGTGAAGCAATTTTATAAGCTTGACAATTTAATTTTTCCAAAAAATCTACAGATGTTGCGTCGAAAGGAGATGCAAACCAGGGAAATTTTTTTTTATTTAACAAACGAGCTAATTTAGTAATCCATTCCCATGGTGTATGGGCTTCTTTATACAGATCATGTAAGGTTTTATATTTTCCCCATACTCCAGTTGTTTTTACTAAAAAATCTTTTTTACTTGACTTTAAAGTAATTGTTTCAGGTTTATAAACCTGAAATTTGATAGCATCTGCACCATTTTTGATCGCATCATCGATAAATTTTTTTGCCCCACTAAATTTGCCTTGATGATTGCCAGACATTTCAGCAATCACTTTTACTTCTTTATTTTTTGGATTTACTATTTTTTTAAAAAATTTATCAATCATATTTTCATTTCCATTACTCTCATATTCATTTTTTTTTGTGGGTTTTTTAAGATTCTAGAAATCGATCTGTGTGATGCTAATTGAAAGCCAAACTTAGAATTTAATCGCTGAACAAATTTGTTGTCGTGTTTCATTGAAATTATCCAAGTAGATTTTTTATATATTTTTTTTACAAGTTTAGATTGAATTTTTAAAACTTCATAAGCTAATTTGAGTTTTTCAGGATTATCTTTGGATAAAAACCAGGCGCTTGTAACAAATTTCCCATTATTATCATTGTTAATTTTAGTCCAATGATATCCAACCGTACATCCCCTTTTTTCAATTTTATACTTTTTAATATCACTACTCATCCACCAGCTAATATGTTCTGGCCAAGTTATTATTCGACTTGAAGTAGACATTAAACGGACCAATCTTTGATTTCTAGCATTTAAAAAATTTCTTATATCCAAAATTTGGCATTTTTTTGAAACAACTAAATTATTATCTTTTTCTTCATTTTTATATACTTGTTTTCTTTTGTTATTTTTATAATAGAAGATTATTTTTTCTGCTAATCTTTTTGGACCTAATCCATCCAGTTCTTTAGAATTTTGAATTAATAAATCTAATAACTTTTTGTAATTAGATATAATTAATGTCCACATATCCTTAAGGATAACTTTATTTTTTTTTTCTTTACTATTTAAATGAGTTAAATGTCCTAGTGAATTCCATGAATTAACAGAGTCTCTTCCATCATTTTTTATAGGTACAGAAAAAGGAATTGCACCAGACAATATGGTCTCAAATGTTGTTGTTCCAGATGGACCAGCAACAATATCGTAATTCTTTAATTTTTTTGATAAGTTTTTAATAAATGGCAAAATTTTAATTTTTTTTATATCAGCATATTTTCTTAAAACTTTTTTAATAAAATCTTTAGAATCTTTTGATGTACACAATATTGATGCATCCAGATTATACCTATTTATGGCTTCTAGCGATGCAACTGTGAAATCTTTAATATATTTATATGAACTCGAGCCACCAGCGTGCAATAATAATTGCAACTTTTTATGCTTATAACTTAAATTTCTTTTTCTCTTTATAATGTTTTTTACTAAAATATATTTGCTTCCAGTTAACCAAATTTGACTCGTTTTTTTTTTATTCAAATTAATCTTATCTATACTGTTATTAACTACGATATTTGAATAATGTTTTCTCGAGTGGTCATCTATAGAAACAATAAATAAACCTTTTTGAACCAAATTTTTTTCTAATAATAAATTATTTTCATAAGAGTCTATAATTAAGATTAAAAAATTATTTTCTAATAAAAAATCGCTTATTGAATTTATTTTATTCTCACCTGAAAAAAAAATTGTTTTAAGATTTTTAGTAAATTTAACAATATATTTCCTATCTTTTTTATGAAATAAAAAATAACATTTTAAACCTTTTTTTTCTAATTCTTTAGAGAGGTTTTTCATCCTACTCAAATGCCCCAACCCTGATGTTTTGTTTAAATCACAGTGAATTGCAATTTTTTTTAAAATTGTCATCTTGAAATCGGTATAAAATATAATATCATAAAATACTTTTATTATTTTAAAATAAACTAATCTAGGATAATTCTTTGAGCAATTTAGATAAATATAGCAAAGTTTTTATAAAAACTTTCTCAATTGATAAATCAAAGCTTAAAAAACTGAAATATCAATCAATTCCAGAATGGGACTCTGTAGGTCATATGACTATGGTTGGATCTCTTGAAGATACATTTAAAATTACTCTTGATATGGACGATATTATTGATTTTAGTTCTTTTGAAAAAGGTAAAAAAATATTAAAAAAATACAAAATTACAATTTAATAAATTGAAAAAAAAAAGTTTAAATAGTTTGGAATTACTGGATTATCAGCCTAATAGATATCCCTTTTTAATGATTGATTTTGTCACTGAGGTAGTACCTGGTAAACTTGCAAACGGTTACAAAAATTTTACAAATAATGAGTGGTTTTTTCCAATTCATTTTCCAGGACATCCAAATGTTCCTGGTGCTCTTCAGCTTGAAGCACTAGCTCAAATGTTAACAGTAGCAATTACTACATTGCCAGGAAATAAAGGTAAAGTGACTCATGCAATTTCACATAAAGTAAAATTTAAAAGAGAAATACTACCTGGAGAAAAACTTGAAATAGAAACAAAAGTATTGTCCTGGAAAAGGGGCCTCTGTAAAGGTATTGGTAAAGGAATTGTCTCTGGAAAAATTGCTTGTGAAGCAGAAATGACTATCACAATCCCTGAAATTTTAGATCAATTTATTCCTAAAAAATAATTGAAATAATGAAAAATGAGAGAACAGATATCCTTATTATAGGAGCTGGAGCTTCTGGAGCAGCAGCTGCTTGGAACTTAAGTAAATTAAATCTTAAAATTACATGTTTAGATCAAGGTCCTTTAATAAAAAAAAAGGAATATTCATTTAACAATAAGTATCGAGAAATAAATAAATTTAAAAAGTTTAATATAGATCCCAATCAAAGAAAATTTAGTTCTGATTATCCAATAAATAGCGATAATTCACCAATTTCTATTGCAAACTATAATGCAGTTGGAGGATCAACTCTTATTTACTCTGGACATTATCCTAGGTTCCACCCATCAGATTTTAAAACAAAAAAAATTGATAAAATTGGATCTAATTGGTTATTTAATTATTACGATCTAGAAAAGTATTACAATTTGAATGATAAAATGGTTGGAGTTTCAGGAATGACTGGAGATCCAGCATATCCAAAAATTAAAAATCTTCTCCCCACTTTAGATATCGGGTATTCAGGAAGTTTAATTGCTAAAGCGTTTAATAAACTTGGGTGGCACTGGTGGCCATCATATGCGGCTGTGAAAAAATCAAAAAAATATAAAAAAGGAATTAGACCAACAGCAGTTGAAACATATTTAAATAAAGCAGTTAAGAACGGAGTAATTATTAAACCAAATTCACGAGTTTTAAAAATCAAATTATCAAAAAATAAGATTGCTACTGGTGTAATTTATTCAAACAAACAAAAAAAAAAGAAATTTTTAAAAGCATCATTAATAATATTAGCCTCTAGTGGTATTGGGACACCAAGAATTTTATTAAACTCAAAAAATAAATATTTTCCTAATGGGCTTGCAAATAAATCTGGACAATTAGGTAAAAATTTGATGCTACATCCACTTGGGTTTGTAGAGGGACATTTTAATAAGTTTCTAGGGTCTAACGAAGGTCCTGAGGGTTGCTCAATATATAGTCATGAATTTTATGAAACAAAAAAAAATAGAAATTTTAAAAGAGGTTACACAATTCAGCTTTTAAAATCTCCAGGACCTATCGAGGCTTTTCATTATTTAAAAAAATTTAATAAAATTAAGTTTGGTAATTCCTTTTTTACAAACTTATTTGAATATTTTGGACGAACAATTCCTATGGCAATAATTTGTGAAGACACACCAAATAAAAATAATTTTATCCAATTAGATCATAGAAATAAAGATAATGATGGCATGCCAGGCATAAAAATAAATTATCAACTTTCAGAAAATACAAAAAAAATGCTTTCACATGGAATTAATCAATGCAAAAAATTACTTAAAATAGCAGGATCAAAAAAGATAACAGCATTTGGACCTGTTAAAAATACTGGATGGCACTTAGTAGGAACAGCAAAAATGGGTTCAAATAAAAAAAATTCTGTAGTAAACAAATTTGGACAATGTCACGATATTAATAATGTATTCATTGTTGATAGTAGTATATTCCCTTCATCTTCAGGAGTAAATATTGGTTCAACCATTCAAGCAGTATCTCTTATGATATCAGATTACATAAAAAAAAATTATAAAAAGTTGACTACAAGGAATGCTTAAATCAAAAGAATATTTTATCTTAAAAAATAATCTAAAAATGATTCTTAATCAGATGATACCTGGTGATAAATTTATGCCTAGTTTTTCGAATGCTGTTAAAATTGAAATTATATTAAAAAAGTACTTAAAAAATAAACTTATTCTTAATTTGAGAAAAAAACGAATTTATTCGAATAAAAAAAAAAAGTTTGATAATTACGAAAAAATTTTAGGTAATGATATTTTGGATGCTTATTTTACATCAAATTCAGTTATAAAAGCCTTAAATTTAAGAAAAAAAAATTATTTAAAAAATATAAGAAAAGAAAATATGTTTAAATTACTTAAAAAGATTAAAAATAAAAAAAAAATTTTTAGAAATTAAAGAAAATATGTTGAAAGGTAAAACAGCTTTAATCACTGGTGCTAATGGTGGAATTGGAAAGTCAATTCTAGATTTATTTTTAAAAAATAATGCTAATGTCATATGCTTAATTAGAAAACCAGATAATAAATTTAAAAATTATATTAAAAAATTTTCAAAAAGAGTTAAAATTGTAGAAACTGATTTAACTGATGAAAAAAATCTTAAAGCAAAGCTTGAAAAAACTTTTTCTAAAAAACAAAAATTGGATTTATTAATAAATAATGCTGGAAAAGCCTCTGGATCAATTGTAGAGATGACTTCTCAAAAAAACTTAAAAGAAATATTCGATATTAATTTTTTTTCACAAATAAGATTGACACAACTCGTTCTTAAATATTTAAAAAAATCGAAAGACCCATCTATAATTAATATAGGATCAGTCATAACAAAAATAGCTGATAGAGGAACTCTTGCATATGGATGCAGCAAAGTTGCGCTAATGCACGCTACAAAAATTATGGCAAATGAATTTTCAAGCTACAATATAAGAGTAAATGGTATTTGTCCGAATGTAACCAATACAAAAATGTCAAAACAAATGGACCCTAAATCTAGAAATGAACTGATTTCTAAATCATTTATGAAAAAAGCTTGTGAGCCAAATGAAGTTGCAAATTTAATACTTTTCTTATCATCTAAAAATTCTAAATATATAAATGGACAGATTATTTTTTTAGATGGAGGAATGGAGTGTTAAAAAAAATAAATCAAATTAAAAAATTAAGTTATAAAATTAGAAAAATAATCTTAGATATCAGTTATAATTGTGGAGAACCTTCTCACATTGGTGGAGCATTATCAATTGTAGAGGTTTTATCAGTTATATATTCAAATTTTAATATAAAGATTAAGAAGCCATTAGATAGATTTATATTAAGCAAAGGTCATGGGTTTCTAGCACTATTAGCGGTCTTACATTGCAAAGGTTTTATTAAAAATAAAAAAAATCTTTTAAAATTTCAAAAAAATGAAAGTGAATTTATTGCTCATCCAATAATGAATAAATCCATAGGAATAGAAACTTCTAATGGTAGCTTAGGTCAAGGTTTATCATTTGGAGTTGGTCTAGCTATTTCATATAAAAAAAAGAAAAAGAAAAATTCAATAATTGTCGTTGTTGGGGATGGAGAATGTTATGAGGGTTCCGTGTGGGAGGCAGCAATAACTGCGACTGAACAGAATCTAAGTAATTTATTTGTAGTTGTCGACTGCAACGGTCACCAAAATGATGGGGCTATAAATAAGATGATGAGCTATATAGAAATGAAAAAAAAATGGAAAGGTTTTGGTTGGCATGTTAACAGTTGTGATGGTCACAATATTCCAGCTTTGATTAAGGCATTTAAGAAAAATTCAAAAACAAAACCAACTGCAATAATTATCAAAACAATAAAGGGAAAAGGTGTTAATTTTATGGAAAATAATAATGATTGGCATCATGGAAGATTAACAAAAGAGTTATATTTGCAGTCTATTAAATCAATAAATCTTAATTAGGTATGAATTTTAATTCAACTGATACAAAACAATGGTCAAGAATGGGACCAAGAGCAATGTTTGGTAGATTCATGCTAGATATTGCAAAAAAAAACAAAAAGTTAATTATTTTAAGTGCAGATTTAGGAAGGTCTTCTGGTCTTGCGAGATTTAAAATTGAATTTCCAAATCAATATATTTCTATTGGAATAAGTGAACAAAATTTAGTTGGTGTAGCATCAGGTCTCGCTGACGAAGGTTATAAAGTTTTTGTTACTTCCTTTGCTCCATTCCTATCAATGAGAGCAAGTGAACAAATTAGAATGAACTTAGGCTATATGAAACATAATGTAAACCTTGTAGCATTGGGAAGCGGTCTATCAATGGGGTTCCTAGGAAATAGCCATTTTGGATTAGAAGATATTGCAATTATGAGAACCATTCCAAATCTGAATATAACTTGTCCAGCAGATTGCTCTGAATTAGGTAAAGTCTTAAACGATTATGCTTTTAATGATAGGGGTCCAAGTTATATTAGACTCACAGGAGTGCCTGGCTCAGTTAACGTGTATGAAAAAAATTATAAATATAGATTTGGAAAAAATGTTACTTTATCAAAAGGTAGTGATGTTTTAATTCTTTCACACGGATCAATATTAGGTCAAATTAAATTATCATTAAATAATTTAAAAAAATCAAAAATTAGTGCTGAACTCGTAAATATCGTTTCTTTAAAACCTATCGATGAAAGTATAATTAAATTACTTTCTAAATACAAAAAAATCATAACTTTTGAAGAACATACAACAGTAGGGGGATTGGGAAGTATAATTGCAGAAAAAATTTTAAAATACAAAATCAATTCTCAACTTTATTCTTTTTCATTACCTGATAAATTTGGTCCTACCGCAAAATATGATCATTTATTGAAGTATCATGGATTAGATGCCAGTGGAATAACAAAAAAAATAATTAATTTATTAAAAAAATAGATAAATCTTTAAAATGAGACTATTCAAGTCCTTTGCTAATTTTGATAATAAAATAGCTTTGCATGATGGGGATCTTGTAAGATTATCTTATAAAGAGGTGCTATTAGAAATAAATAAAATCAAAAAACAAATAAAAAAAAAATCTTTAGTATTAATAATTTCAGAAAATACAATTGGCTCTTTACTCTCATATATTTTTTGTATTATTAATAATCATGTTGCAATAATCGTAGACTCAAAAACAAAAAAAAAAGATATTCTTAAAATTTTTAAAAATTACAAACCAAACTATATTTTTTTAGCGTCAAAAAATAAATTTTTATTTAAGAAAAAGTGTGTTGAGAAATATAATTTCTTCAATGAAGTTTTACTTAAAAACAAAATTAATAAGAAAATAATTTTTAACAAAGATCTATCTCTATTGTTATCAACCTCGGGATCAATGGGTTCAGTTAAATTTGCCAAATTATCAAGAAAAAATATTAAGCACAATACTGACACAATAATCAAATACTTAAAGATTAATAAAAATGATACTGCAATAACAAATTTACCGATTAGTTACAGTTATATGATTTCAATAATTAATACTCACTTCGAAAAAGGCGGGTCTATAATAATTTCAAATTATTCTTTAATTGAAAAAAAGTTTTGGCAAATCTTTAAAAAGAATAAAATTACATCATTTAATGGTGTACCTTACACATATGAAATGCTAAGCAGAATTGGTTTTAAAAATATCAAAATCAATTCATTAAGATATTTAACTCAAGCTGGTGGAAAACTTGAAAGAAAAATTTTAAATGAAATAAATAACTTTTGTAAAAAAAATGAATTAAAATTTTTTTCTATGTATGGTCAGACAGAAGCATCACCTCGTATTTCATATTTAAAGCCACAGTTTTCTATTAAAAAAATAGGTAGTATCGGACAAGGTACTAATGGGAATAAAATTTATTTAATTGATAACAATGGAAAAAAAATAAAATTACCTTTTAAAGAAGGAGAAATTGTTTGTGAGGGAAAAAATGTATTTATGGGATATTCAGAAAGTTTTAGAGACTTAAAACTTAATAATCAAAGTAATTATAAACTTAGGACTGGAGATTTAGGATATTTCGATAATGATGGTTTTTTTTATATTACAAGTAGAAAAAATAAAATTGCTAAAATATTTGGTAACCGAATTGACTTAGGTGCACTTGAGGACTTAATGAGAAAAAAAGATTACAAAGTTGTTTGTCTGAGTGATGATAAAAAAATTTTTATTTTTACTGAAAAAAATTATGACAAAAAAAAATTAATAGATTGTATATCTAAAATTTCTAACATTAATATTAGATCTTTTGAGTTGATTAAGTTAAAATACTTACCGAGAACATCAAATAATAAGATAAGTTATAATGAGTTAAAAAAAAGATGTTAAACTATAAAAAATTATTTAACCTCAATTCTTTTAGCTTACCAATTAAAAATAAGAATAAACTCTTTTTTTTTTAACATAAAGAAACTTTCACAATTTCATTATAAACATTCGAATGAATATAAATTAATTTCTAACAATTTATTTAAATCAATATCTAGAGTAAAAAAAATAGCTGACCTTCCATTTTTACATGTTTCACTATTTAAAAATTTTGACCTAATTTCAAAAATAAATAATAGTAAAATTTCAACATTCAACTCATCGGGCACTACAAGCAACAAAAAATCAAAAATTAATTTAGACTTTAAAACCGCTTTTTTACAGTCTAAAGCACTTAGTAAAATTTTTTCAAACGTAATAGATAAAGATATGGATATTTTTTTTTTAGAAAATAAAAATTTTCTTTACTCTAAAGAAGCTATGTCTGCAAAGGGTGCGGCTATAAAAGGTTTTGGTCAACTTTGTAAAAAAAAATATTTCCTCTTAAATAAAGAAAATAAATTAAATTTATCAATTTTGAAAAAATATATAAAAAAAAATAAAGATAAAGAGTTCATTATTTTTGGTTTCACAAGTTCTATATGGTTTAACTTAATTGCTGAATTAAAAAAAAAAAAAATTAAGTTAAAGGATAATCGAGGGATTATGATTCATGGTGGGGGTTGGAAAAAAATGTATAAGTTAAAAGTTAGTAATACAAAGTTTAAAAATGAAGTTAAACAACACTTGGGTCTTAAGAAAGTTTATAATTATTACGGAATGATGGAACAAACTGGATCTGTTTTTTTAGAATGTGAAAAAGGATATTTTCATTGCTCACTTTTTTCTGACATTTTAATAAGAAATTCTAATTTAGATTTATGCAATTCAAAAGAAGCTGGATTAATTCAAACACTTTCATTGCTGCCAGTGAGTTACCCGGGGCAAAGTATATTAACTGAGGATATTGGAGTAATTCATGGAATAGATAACTGTAAATGTGGAAAATTAGGTAAATATTTTTCTGTTTTAGGTAGAGTGTCTGATTCTGAACTTAGAGGATGTAGCGATGTTAACTAAAGTTAAAAAAAAAATTAAAATTATAATTGGAAATTATAATTTTAAAGATGGTCCATTTGAAATTTTTGATCAAAATATTATTATTTTTTTAGATGAAATATCAAAAGAAATTTTGAGAAATAATGAAAGTAAAAAATTTCCTGATTTAATTACTTTTGGCTTTTGGTGCAGGGCCAACAATATAAAATCGTTATTAAAAAATTATAATTTTTTTAAAAATAGAATAGGTCGTGGTTCTGTTCTTCACATCACACCATCAAACGTTCCAACTAATTTTGCATACTCTATGGTTTTTGGATTATTATCAGGTAATAACAACATTATTCGCCTTCCTAGTAAAAAATTTTTTCAAATCGAAATATTATGTAAAATACTAAAAAAACTATCTAAAAAAAAAAATTTAAAAAAAATCTTTAATAAACTGTTACTTATTAGATATGATAATTCTGACTCTATTTCCTCTGAACTATCAAAAGAAGTTGAGGCAAGAATAATTTGGGGTGGAGATAAAACTATTAATAAATTTAAAACTTTTACAACTAAACCAAGATGTATAGATCTAACTTTTGCAGATAGATATTCAATTTCATTAATAAATTCGAATATGCTTATTAAATTAAATGATAGTCAATTATCAATTTTAGCTCAAAAGTTTTTTAATGACACATACACAATGGATCAATTTGGTTGTTCATCTCCTAATACTGTTTTCTGGGTTGGAAAGAATAATGTTTATAAAAATAAATTTTGGATTGAATTAAGAAAAATTGTAAATCAAAAATATAATTTAGATTTATCAGGTACTAATAAAAAAATTTCTAATTTGATGAATTTTACTTTAAATGAAAATAAAAAACTAAAAATAAATATTAATAATTTTAATCTTATAAAATTAAATAAATCTAAATTTGAATTCGATAATTTTAATGACGTCAATTTTGGAACTTTTAAAGAAATTAATTTAAATAATTTAAATCAATTAAGTAAATATGTTTCGGATAAACTACAAACATTAACTTATTATGGGATTGAATTTGATTTTATCAGAAAATTTATAATTAAAAATAAATTAAAGGGAATTGACAGAATTGTACCAATTGGAAGAGCTTTTGATTTAACTCCTGAATGGGATGGGGTTGATATTATTGCGACACTATCTAGAACTATTAGTAACTAATGAAAAATTTAAATAAAAAACAAATTGTCTCATTAATGAAAATAAAATCACCATTTCTGATGATCGACAAAATCAAAAACATAATCGATCTTAAATCATCAATGGGAATTAAAAAGATTAATAAGAATTCCTGGTTCTTTAAATGTCACTTCATAAATGATCCATTGATGCCTGGAACATTAGTTGAAGAGGCTATGCTCCAAACTATTGTATCGACACTTTATTCAAATAAAAAATTTAGTAATAAAATTTGTCTCATAACTAGTGCAAAAACAAATTTTTATGCGAAAGTCAGTGAACCAACTACCTTGAGTATTCATGTGAAAATATTAAAGATTAAGAAATTAGGTATTGAAACTTCGGGTATTGTTAAAGACCACAAAAATAAAAAGATTGCTAGTGGAAATTATAATTATTTTATATCAAAAAAATGAAAAAAAAAGAAATATTTCCAATCAAATATTCTGCGATTAAAATAAATAAAACAAGAGAAGGTAAAGTTACAAACAAAATAACTTATTCCAATTATTTATATAAAAAAGATATTAAAAAAAAATTTGTATTAATAAAAGTTCAGTATGCAAATATTAATTATAAAGATTTTTTAATGTTTAAAAATATTAGAGGTTTAATTAAAAGATTTCCTCATACACCAGGAATTGATGCAAGTGGTATAGTTTATTTCTCAAATTCAAAAAAATTTAAAAAAAATGATAAAATATTTATAATTGCCAAACCTCTTGGCGTTGAATTAAATGGATCTTTTTCTCAATTTATTTCAGTACCCGATCATTGGGTTAATAAATTACCAAAAAATTTAACCTCAAAAGAAACAATGATGATTGGAACATCTGGTTTTACTGCTATTAAAGCATTGAATAGCACTTTAAGAACAATTTTAAATAATAAACATAAGCCTGTTTTAGTGACAGGAGCCACAGGAAATGTGGGTATGTTTTTAATTCATCTACTAAAAAGCTATAAATTAAGTGTTGAAGCGATCAGCTCTAATAAAGGAAATGAAAGAATTTTAAAAGATATGGGTGTTAGTAAAACACATACTTTAAAAGATTTTCTCAACGCTCCTAATTTTGGCATGTTAAATGAAAAGTATTCTGTCATATTTGAAAATTTAGGGGGTAGTTTAATTTCTATTTGTCTAAAATATTTGATAAAAGGAGGTGTTCTTGTCTCTATAGGAAATATTTTAAATAATACATCAACAATTAATATTTTACCTTTAATTTTAAGAAATGTAAGCATAATTGGTATTAATGCAGAATGTTCTGATGTAAATGAAAGAAAAAAAATCTTTCAGTTATTTAAGTCAATTAAATTTAAAAAAAAATTGCTCAAAAAAACTAGGGTTATTAGTTTAAAAGACGTCTGTAAAATATTGAGTATGAAAAACTATAATAAAAGAAATAAAAGATTAGTTGTAAAAATCTAATTTAAAATACAATCTTAAATTTAAATCAAATTTAAAAATTAATATCAATTTTATTGTTTTCAATAAAAATTTTTTTCAGTGCATAAATCAAGCCAATTGAGCTATTAGTACTGGTCAGCTGCACGCATTACTGCGCTTCCACATCCAGCCTATCAACGTG
>MDTB01080405.1_pt1 | contig 20107 bp, 16 predicted proteins | sample 811161 | NCBI WGS metagenome assembly MDTB01 (sample SAMN05326650, study PRJNA326480) | marine metagenome | isolation source: seawater | place: Mediterranean Sea | collected 2009 | reverse complement strand
CAACTAAGATACTATTTACTGTTGAGATATAGTTATAAAGGAGAAATTTCTTAATGCCTGCAAAATTTGATTTTTTATCACCCGGAGTATTGCTCCGTGAAGTAGACCAATCACAGATTCCTGCCCCGACCACGGAAGACGGGATTCTAATTATTGGTACCGCACCCCAAGGGCCTGCGATGAAGCCTGTTAGAGTTCGTGACTTGGACAGTTTTTTACAAGTGTTTGGTAACCCCACTACGGGTCGTCAAGCCTCTGATGTATGGAGGAATCCGTCATTCGGGCCTTCTTATGGTATGTATGCTGCACAAGCATGGCTGTCATCTGAAGCGTCCCCTGTAACGTTTGTTCGACTATTGGGTGAAGAAAGCGGATCACAAAGCTCTGGACTTCGTGCTGGGTGGACAACCACCGATGACATAGACACTAGCCTTGCCGACAATGGAGGAGCATACGGTCTATGGATTCACGCATCCCAGTCAACAACTGCACTTGTTCCCGGAACAGGAACCCTTGCTGCAATTATTTATGCAGACCAAGGTGGATTAAGACTTAAGGGTAAGATTCATCTTCCAAGTTTGACCGACACAGCTATTGCTACTTACATGGGATTGGGCCAAAACTCTACCTCTTCTCTTGGAGAGCCAATTCTTTCTTTAGGTACCAACGGAGTGCCCGGTGAATTTGAGATTGAACATGTTTCATCTGACGGAAGTGCCACAACTTCTTACACAGTTAATTTTGGTGCCTCTGCACAGTCCGGAAGCCAAATTAGATCGGTTATTCCAACAAATGCTGCTAAGACAAACAGCACTATTTTTAGCAGCACCAATGAACTTTTTCTTGGTGAGACTTTTGAAGAAGCAGTAGACAGAGCAATTAACTCTTTCAATGGTGGATCCTCAAAAGCAAAAGAAGAACAATTTGGAGTTCTTATTCACCTAGGTAAAGCAGATGACTCTGACGGGTATGCTAAGTGGGAAAATCACCAACGACAAGCAACAGCAGCAAAAAGCGGGTGGTTCATTTCACAAGACACTGGCGCTGCTAGTTCTTTTGCGCCAAACAGTATGCAAAGACTTTTTAGAATTGTAGGCCTTAGTGATGGTGAGTGGATTCATAAATACCAAATCGGTATTGAGATTCAAAGACTGGGTAACAGTGTTAATCCTTACAGTACATTTAGTCTTTACTTGATGGATAGACAAGAAAACAAGATTGAACAATTTAAAAACCTTAACTTTAATCCCGGCTCTGAAAACTATATTGCTAAAAGAATCGGAGACCAGTACCAAGAGTGGGACGAAGGTCAAAAGAAATATAGAGTACAAGGCGAATATGCTAACCAATCAGACTACATTTATGTTGAATTGTCTGAAGCAGTTAAAAACGGATCTTTAGACTCTCTTAGTGCAGTTCCATTTGGCGTTCAAGGTCCAATTACCTTTGGCGATTTCTTTGTTGGAAACAATCTGAATAGCAAAACAGGACCAGTGAGAGAAGCCGGTGGAACTACTGATTATAACTTTGCTGCCTCTTTTGCTGAGGAAAGTGACGAAGTTATTTACGGAAGCAACACTTCCGCAGCCAACTATGTTTCAACAGATGGGTGGGGATTCCACCACGGTGGACACCATGCAAGATTCTCATGGCCAAAACTCCGTCTAACAACTCAAAACGGTAGTGGTTCTTCTGGTACGAATTACTCTAAAAGTGATTTTCTTGGAATTGACCACCACAAATCTGGTTCTACTTCTATGGACGACAGTTATTATGACCTTGTTCGTGCAGGATCAAAGACCGCTGGCGGTCAGTCTCACGAAGTACACACAACAGAATTTACTTCTCCAGACGCAACAAAAGATAAGATTTATTCTTACTTCTTTTCTTTGGATGACGTTGTATATGACTCATCTTCTGATACAGTTTATTGGGATGGTGGTGATGGAGATGCTAATCAAGGCGCTCTTGACGGTACCGTTGGTTCTCGTAAAGGCGGAACATCTTATACTGCATTGAATGGAACGGACGCACTTGTGAACACTCTTCGTGTTCGTAAGTTCAAGTCTCCACTGTTTGGTGGGTTTGACGGTGTTAACATCAAAGAGGCAAATCCATTTGCTAATCACGCTGGTGCTCTTGGTCACCCAACTAATACAACTGAGATCACTAACTATACATTGCACAGTGTAATGAAGGCACTTGACACAGTTTCTGACCCAGAAATCGTTTCATACGACATTATTTCAATCCCCGGTGTAACCAACACCAAGATTACTGATAAAGTTCTTGAAATCGCGTCCTCTAGGGGGGATTCTTTAGGAGTTATCGACCTTCAGTCAGGATTCCAACCTGCTAATGTTGAGGCAACATCAAATCAAGCCGGTTCTGTTAAAGCGACTATTGACCACGCTGTTGGTAGAAACTTTGACACAAGTTACGGTGCTTGTTATTATCCTTGGATTCGTTTGCGCGACACCATCGGAGGCAACAATGACGTAATTATGGCTCCTCCATCGGTAGCAGCCATTGGAGCACTTGCAAGATCAGAAGCAGTTTCTGAACCTTGGTTTGCCCCTGCTGGATTCAACCGAGGTGGTATCCGACAACTTGGTGGACCTCTTGGTCCTCAGTGTGTAGGAACTTGGGAGCACCTAACAAAAGATAATCGTGATGACCTTTACGCTGAAAACATTAACCCAATTGCAAGATTCCCTGCAATCAATGAGATTGTTATCTTTGGTCAAAAAACACTTCAACAAACACCATCTGCTTTGGACCGCATCAACGTTCGTCGTTTGATGATCTTCCTTAAGAAAGCGATTGGTAGAATTGCTGATACTATTCTCTTTGACCAAAATGTTAACACAACTTGGCTAAGGTTTAAAAACGAGGCAGACCAAGTCCTCGGTTCTGTACAGACTCGACTTGGTGTTACTGAATACAAGATTGTTCTTGACAAATCAACAACAACCGCAGACTATATTGATCGCAACATTCTTTATGCAAAGATCTTTGTTAAGCCTGCTAGAGCGATTGAATTTATTGTTGTGGACTTTGTTATTACAAGAACTGGAGTAGAATTTTAATTCGCTGACTAATTAAGTTAAATAGGAGAAACTAACACATGTCATTTTGGACTTCCACAGCACTAGAGCCTAAGAGGCAATTTAGATTTAGACTGACTATTACAGCAGTCGATCAAGCGGCCATTTGGTTCGCTAAAAAAGTTACAGTTCCAGCTTTCACAGTTGGCGAGGTTAAACATTCATTCGTTGATAAAACTTTTTATTATCCCGGAAGAGTTGAATGGAACACTATTGAAGCCACTTTGGTTGACCCTGTTAACCCAGACGCCGTTGGTATGACTAATGAAATGCTAGCAAAATCTGGATATTTTGTCCCTTCAAGTGCAGCAGCAAATGGTGCATGGGGTTCAATTTCTAAAGCAGAAGCAGTCCAAGACGGTATTCAAGGTGTAACAATTGAAGCAATTGACCAGTCAGGAGAACCTGTTGAAGTGTGGACTCTTCAGAATCCTTTTATTAAGTCTGTAAAATACGGTGACCTGTCTTATGACAGTGATGAGTTGAGAGAAATCTCTATTGAATTCCGTTATGACTGGGCTGAATGTGAAATTCTTTCTGAAGGTGGTGGAATATACAATGATGAAGTTGGTACTAAAGCAGATCGATATCAAGGTCCATCAGGCGGCGGAAGTAACGGTACGCCCATCTAGGAGTGAATAATGTCTTTTTGGTCAAGACCATCTTTGCAACCAGCAAGACAACACCGGTTTCGCATTGTCTTCACTAAGACGCGAGAAAGATTAGAGTCAGAAGCCACAAGGGAGCTAGAAAGCGATCTTGCAAGTGGCGAAAGCGTTATCCTTGATTTCGGCTCAGATGAAAATCGAGATTCTGTGCAGATACAAAAAGATCTTTTGATTCAACAGGCTGCTAATTCTCTGGCTCCAAGTGATTATTGGTGGTGGGCTAAGTCTTGTACACTACCGTCATTTGAAGTGGGACAATTTGAATACCAATTGGTCAACTTTAAGTTTAAGTATCCCGGTATGCTTGTTTGGAATGACGTTACAATAACACTGGTTGAAGTTGGAGACAAGGCAAAAGAAATTCTTAGTATCTTATCCGATGCTGGATATGCTTGTCCGGGCTCTGAGTGCGGCAGTGGTATTGAAAAGAGTGGATTCTCCAGACAAGGACAGTTAAAAATTCAACAAGTAAACTCTACCGGCAATGCAGACAGAACTTGGGACTTAAGAAATTGGTTTATCAAAGGTGTTAGGTTCGGAGAACAAAATTATGAGTCTGATGACTTTGTCTCCATTGAGATGACTGTTGGTTATGACTGTGCTATTTTGGAATAAAAAATAAAAAAAACTATTTAACAATAAAGAGGTGTAAATTGAGTAGAAATAATGAGTTGAGAACTGGTGCCCAAAATACCAGTGACTCCCCCGCTGCTGTTGAAGCAGCATCCCCACAGGAGGAAGCAGTTTCCAGAAGCCCTTTGGACTTTGTAACTCCAACAAACTTTGTATCATTACCGTCCAAAGGTAAAGGATACGCAGAGAGTCACCCACTATATAACAAAGAGGTGATTGAGATTAAATTTATGACAGCCAAGGAAGAGGATATTCTAACCTCTAGGGCTCTTTTAAAAAAGAATCTTGCAATTGAGCGGTTTCTTCAAAGTGTAATCTTGGACAAAAAAATTAATGTCAAAGACATGCTTGTTGGAGATAGAAATGCTGTTTTAGTTGCGGCAAGAGCTTCTGGCTATGGAGAGACCTATGATTCGAATGTAACTTGTCCTGCTTGTGGCGAGAAGTCTAATTTAGCTTTTGACTTAGAAAATCCAAAAATTCATGAGGGAGAAATGCCTCCTTTCGTTGAGGTAGAAGAAACTGAGCGTGGAACATATATCATGTCCCTACCAGCGTCTAAATTCTCTGTTGAGATTAGACTAATGACTGGAGAGGATGAAAACTATATTGCACACATGTTGCAGTCAAGCAAGAAAAACAACATGCCTGAAAACAATATGTCTGAACAATATAAAAGAATGATTGTGTCAATTGAAGGATATACAGATAAAAAAGTTATTAATCATTTTATTAAAAATGGACCCGCTAAAGATCTAAGGCTTATCCGCTCTGTGTATAAGCACATTTCACCAGACGTCAAAGTTGTGTCTGATTTTTGCTGCCCGTCCTGTGGCCATGAACAGGAACTGGAGGTCAGCTTCGGGGCTGACTTTTTTTGGCCTGACCGATAAGTATATGGAGACTGTTTACGAACAGTTTTTCTTACTTAAACACCATGGTGGTTGGTCTTTTATAGAAGCGTATAATTTACCAATTGGACTTAGACAGTGGTTCTTGAAAAGATTACAAAAACAATTTGAAGATGAAAAGAAACAAATAGAATCTTCTAAGAGATCTTCAAGATAATTAATGCCCGAAAGGGCATTTTTATTATTAAACTAATTAGTGTATACGAGGTGCAAAAAAATGATTATCGATTTTACAAAAGAAAAGGAAATGCTGTCTGAGGATTATCTTCGAGCAGTAGGTGAATGGTCTAAGTGGTTACTTAATCGAATGTTCGGAGACGACACAAAAATGGTTGGAACCATGACCCCCACACAAGCCATGTCTTTTTTAGGAGAAGAAGACGGGGGCTGTGGAACAGAGCCACCCAAACAAGATTTTGTAATCAGAGGCAAATATAGAGACGTAAAATCTTATGCCCAAGCACTAGGTAAAGAAAAGGATTATATTATTTCTGCCGCACAGCACGGGGAAGATCACCCAATAACTGTAAAAGCAAAAGCAGAACTAGACCAAGCCACAAACCATTTTGAAAGACTAACTGGTGTCATGTGGCCTTTTAAATAGGAGATATGACAAATGGCAATTGGTGGCGATGCACAAGCAATTATTGACGCAATTAATGCACTCAAATCTGAAACTACAGGCAAAGAAAGTAAATCTGGTGGTCTAAAGGCACCCGGAGCAAAGCGTGAAGGCGAATCTGCCGAAGATTTTGACAAGCGCATGCAAAATTATGCAAAGCTATTAGAGTTGGAGATGAAATCCAGCAAAGCAAAGGCTGAAAATCTACGTCTTGATTTCCAACTGTCTAGTGCAATGCTTGACCGTGAAGAAAAGATGAAAAATCTTCTTGCACTTGACCAACAAAAGCAAGAGATAGAAAAACAACTCTTAGAAGCCGCCAATGACTTGGCAGACGAAACAAGACAGAAGCTTGAGGACGAACTGGGCCTTATAGACGAGGTTTTGGAAAAAAACCAAGACTTACTAGAGGGTTATAAAAATCTAACAGAAGCTCAAAAGAAAGCAATGAAAATGGGAGCCGATGCTGCTGATAAGTTAGCAAATAAATTTGGTTTAACTACAAAAGCCAGTAAAACCATGACAGGGCAGATGATGGAATTTACCAATGTCATGAAAGAGGCTGGAGCATCAGGCCAGTTTATGAAAAGTTTTGGCGCTGGAATGCTTAACTTACCACTAAGTTTGCTTGATAGTGTCGTGAAGACCATGATTGACATGATATTTGCTCTCGACAATGCCCAGACATCTTTCAACAAAGCAACAGCTTTTGCTGGTGCCTATGACGACGAAATTGGACAACTTTCTGAAAGCCACTTACACCTTGGAATCGCTGCAAAGGAAGCCGGTGATGCATATCTTAATTTGTCTAATAAGTTTGCTGATTTTGCTGTTATCTCTAGAGACCAACGAACAGAGTTATCTTTGGCTGTCGCTTCGATGGAGCAATTGGGAGTTGCTGGAGAAACTACTGCTGGAATAATGGACTATTTCAACAAAGTTGGCGGAACCACCGTAGATAATGTTGCCGACATGGCAGAAAAGTTTTTAATGTCAGGCACTGCCATTGGAATTTCTGCGTCAAAGATGGGTAAAGACTTTATGGCTTCCTTGCCAAAGTTAGCAGTTTATGGTAATCGCGCTGAAGAGATATTTATGGATTTGGCTGGAGCCGCAAAGAGCGCTGGAATAGAAACTAGTGCCCTTTTAAATGTGGCTGGCAAATTTGACACTTTTGCTGGTGCTGCTGAGGCCACTGGAAAGCTAAACGCTATTCTTGGAACACAAATGTCAGCAACAGAAATGTTAATGATGACCGAAGAAGAAAGAATAGAAACACTAATTCTTCAGGTTCAGTCCTCTGGTATGGCATTTAGAGACATGGACCGTTTTACACAAAAAGCTATTGCAGCCGCCGCTGGCATCACAGACATGAATGAGGCAAATAGGATTTTTGGAATGGATCTTGGTCAATATGGTGAATACCAAGAGGAAATGTCAGCAAACGCAAAGTCACAAAAAGAGTTTGAAGACGCTATAGCTGAAACCATCCCAGTTCAAAGAATGATGCAACTTGGGTTTATGCAACTTGCAACCGACTTCGGCCCTCAATTGTTGGAGACACTTCGCAATCTCGCCACCATGTTTTTACAGAATGGAGACGAAATTAAGAAAAATATAAAGTTTGGTCTTTTGCTCTATGCTGGTTTTCGTGTTGCTATACCTCTTATAAGTGGCGTAAGTGCTGCATACAGATACAAAAGAATACAGACGTCATTGGATACCATAGCCCAAGGTAAAAACCAAGTATCGATGAAGATGTCAAATGTTCAAATGGTTGCCCAAGGTAAACTAATGAGAGGAAATGGCATCGCCGCATTGGGCTTGGCAGCTAAAATTGCAGCCGTTGGCGCAGCTATTCTATTAGCTGGTATTGGTATATATATAGCTGTTAAGGGGTTTGTTGACTTAGCAAATGCTATGAGTCAAATGCAAGACAATGCTGGCCTTTTTGTAGCAGTGGTTGGCCTTGTGATCGCTGGCTTTGTAGGTCTTGCTTTTGCTCTTGCTGGTATGACTGCTGTCGGTGCCCCTGCCGCCCCTGTTCTGTTAGCCGTCGGAGCAGCCGTTGCTCTGATGGGTCTCGGAATCGGACTCGCTGCTGCTGGTATAGGGTTTATGGCTCAAAGCTTTGGGAATCTTAATACCAACGGCCTAATAGCCATAGGAATGTTTGCTGTTATGAGTTTAGGCATGGCCGCATTGGTTCCTTCATTGATGGGTGCTTCTGTGGCAACTGGGTCTCTCGGTGCCGTAGCGATTGGCGCTGCCCCCGGTCTCGGTGTGTTCGCGCTGGCCGTTGGAGGCGTTGCACTTGCTATTGCAGGCGTTATCTTTATGATCACTCGTATGTTTGACAGTATGACAAAATTCGGTCAATCAATTAGAGGGGTTGGTCCTGACATCGCCGCACTAACATCAGGCTTATATCAACTTGTTGCACAGGCAACTTTAGCTGGTAACCCACTGGCTTTGGCAGGGTTTGCAGCAATGACAGCATATGGTAATTCTAGAAAAACAACTATCTCCATAAGCTCAGAAGGCATGGAAGCACTAGCTGAATCTGTTGAGGGAATCGACAATGTTCAAGCTGCTTTTGAGGGCTTTTCTTCTAATATTGGAACAATAGCAGCAGGATTGGCGATGATAGACGCTTCTCTTGGCAGAGGTAAGAAAAGAGTTGAAATCATATCAACACTAGAGCACTTAGCATCGATGGCCACAGCAAATACTGGCGAAACACTCACAAGAGCAAATACTACTGTTGCACAGATTGGAGCAACGGCCGGAGCACAAAATGTCAACGTGCAAAACACTTTCGGACCACTAGAAATAGTATTAGAAGACGGCACAAAATTGGCCGGATACATCAATAAAGTTAGAAACGCAGCAGGTAGAACATAATGGCATCTTTAGAAAAACAATACGCAACATGCAATGGTGCTTATCTAAACTTTTATGATGGTCACAATTCGGGCACTAGCTTGCTTACACCTGACGTATCCTTTCTGGCATTTTTAACAGAGTTTTCTCAAAACTATTCCTTAACTTATGACCAAGAGGAGGTTTTTGGAAGAAACGACCCCATTATGACTTATCGAAGCACGAAAAGAACCTTGTCATTAGCTTGGGATTTGCCTGCCAATGATCTTTTTGAGGCCAAAAGTAATAAAATAAAAACTAGGATTCTCATGAGATTGCTTTATCCTGAATACAGAAACAATTATATAGTAAGGAAAACGGCTGACTTGACAAAGTCTGAAAAACAAAAACTAGAATCAATGCGAAAACAAGGGTATGTTGGCTTTGCTGCGCTGGAAAACTTTGAAACTCCATATGGTGATTCATTTCAAGAGTACATGGCGCTTATAAGCAGTGTGGCACTTAATAACTTCTCCAACGTAGCCACCATTATCGATAATGGACCAGAAAACACTTGGGGCGCCCCTGACAACTTTCAGTATGAATTTAGTGGCCTAAAGCACACCCAAACTATGATCAAGAATCCTCTGGTCGCCATTAAGTACGCAAATCTAATTACAGCCACCCCGCCGAATCACTCAAATTTTGTTGACACTGGTGAGCCGCTTTTGGGCTGGATTGATAATCTAAGCATAACCCCGCAATTAGACGCTGGATTTTTTACTCAAAAGCCGGGAGTTCTAGCTGATTTGATACCCAAAGAGCAGCTTAACAAAATTGGCAAAAAAAGGGCACAAGCATTAAAGACAGTTGAGCAAGGCGGCTCGTTTCCCAAAGTTTATTCTTTGTCTTGCAATTTTAATGTTGTCCACCAGAAGCGAATGGGCTGGAATGGCGTCACCGGTGGCTTTTCAGACTTCTACTAAAGAGGAAAAAACAAATGACAAAACCTTATTCATCAACAGGATCATATTCCGCCGAAGCGTATGCAGATTGTGCCAACGCTAAATTAAAATTTGTTTATATGGCGGCAGATCGCGGTCAATTGTCAGGAGCCATGGTATTGGACCAGACTACTGGCATGAATACCATAGAAGAACCACAGATACTTTTCGAAGCAAAATTTTTAGCTTTTGTGAATGAGTTTTCTGAACAATTTTCATCCGCTTGGGACTCTGAACAATTTTATGGAAAATCTGAACCAATAATTGGATTTAAAAACACAAAAAGAATGCTTAGTTTAGGTTGGCAAGCACCAGCTTCCAATATAGACGAAGCCAAGGCTAATCTTATTGAGATAGATAAGTTAACAAAAATGCTATACCCAGCCTATGCTGAACAGTTCAAAACTAACAACAGGGTAACTAAATCAGGAAACCGAGACACCGACGATGATGGCATCTCTGATTTCGATGAATTGTTTATAGCACAATATGGTTTGCCCAAAAAGCCGGGATACAATAGCAGTGCTCAAAGAAACTATACACAAGCAGAAAGAGTATTGGCATATAATGCATTAGACTACTATGACACCATGGCTAATACTGACCCATTTCGACCACACGGTGTTATAGTGGCCAAACCACCACTAATAGGACTTCAGTGGAGCAACATAATAAAGAATCGTGACTCGCTGCCTTACGGTGGTGCGCAAAGGCTCTTGGGGAAAGATGGAAATAACGATCTTCTTTTGGGTTATCTTGAAAACCTTAGCATTGGCGTGGCCTTAGAAGCTGGTTTTTTTACCGAAGGTCAACAATTATACCCTAAAGCTTATAATTTAAGTTGCACATTTGCTGTTCAACATACACACCAGCTTGGCCGAAAAGAGCCTTTGTGGTGATACAAAACAATAATATACCTAATTAATACAAGGAGGAATCTTTATGTCTAGATACAACCGAAGACTAACAGCCATAAATCAGAATGAAATGTATGAAGATCATTTTGAAGTAAGAGACGTTAAAAGAATTGACCAATATCGCACCCCTAGGCTTATTTACCCATCCAATGAGGAGGATAGGGTCATTAATTATGTTTCGCATTATTGGTCTTTTAATGACAAATATCACAAATTAGCGTCAAGGTACTATGGCGACCCAAAATTGTGGTGGGTTATAGCACAATACAATAAAGCTCCCACTGAGCAGCACCTTGTTGAAGGACAACTATTGAAAATACCAATTCCTCTTTCCTCGGTTCTTAGTTATGTAGGGCAAGAATAATGGCACATCCAAGCGGCGGCTATGATACCAAAGGGTACCGAAGGCACTACTATTGGGCTGACGGCGAAGCAGCATCAGACGGCAGAGACCTAAAATATGTAACTGAAATGATTTGGACAGCATATTTAGATTCCACCGCTGTTGATATGACTAAAGAATTGCCACAATATTGCAAAGCTATTGTTGCACTTTCTGACGGAAATAACCATTGGCTCCCCAATGAAAACTTTGGCTGGGAGGATACGGATGCCGACGGTACCATGGGAGACGTTTTCGGCAGCCCCCCCAATCGTGCCGACAACTTAAAAGTAAGAGCCGGTTCCGACAACGAAAGACAAGTAAAACCTCATCTTCAATACCAAACAGCTATGAAAGCAAAGCTTGACGCGGCAATTAGCAAATGGACAGCAGCAGGAGAACCTGTTACTTGGGGCGAAACAACCCCCGAAGAGGACCTAATGATAGACGCTCTGGAGATAATCAGGAGTAATCACATTGCTGAAAAACTGCCTTTGCCATTTTTTCTAATGTATCACACAAGAGATACCGAGTTTGGCACAGACGGCTTCAACCCTTGGGCGTCTGGTGGTTGGATGGACTATGTTCACAAACCCTCAATTGAAGGCTCTCCTTTTGACAACGGTTGGATACAAAATAAGTATAAAGATTTCTGGATCGCTGTGAGGGGACAACGCCAAGCAGATGCACTTGGTATCATTACAAAAGAAAAATTTATAGACGAGGTTATTTTTAAAATTGACGCTTACTTGCCTGACATAAAGTTTGCCAAACCGGGACAAAATAGAATGTGGCACCACAAAGCGGGTTTTGAGTGGCCAAGGTATTCGAATGAGGACCGAAACACCATTGGTATGTGGGCGACGAAGTTCGGCTCCGGCGCTAACGTTAAGCAATGGACCAAAGATTTTCCACCAACTCTTTCTTTTGCTGGTGACCCTGTAAAAGGTGTTGTCGGCGCAGCCATTGAAAGCAGCATCAGCGAGTTCGGCGGCTATGGCGCCGGCGACGTCGCAAAGAAAATGGGAAAACCTTGGACCGAGGGTGAAGGTGTTATGTATGAGCCCGACATGAACACAACAACGTGGGCTCCGACGCGTCACCACAAGGGTCCAATGCCCTTTAGGTATCCAAAAAAATTATTCGCTAATTTTGGTAATTTAAATTTTGCTGACTCTGTGCTACTATGGAATACTTGGGACTATGATCAAGTTACTAAAGACACAAAAGACACAGATATTAGTTGTTTCATGCCGATGCGCATAGCTTATGATTTTGTACCGTGGTTGCAAAAAGCTATTGAAAAGGACGAAGGCCCTTTTTACATGGGAGCAAGTGCAGGCGGAGTGCCTGATTTAACAGCAAAACCTGCCAAGGGCGTCTACGCTAGCTACACAAAAGAAGTACTTAAAAGTTGGGTAGACGATACAGTAAAGGACAGGAATGGCGAAGGTGGAAAAACAACAGAACGTGCCATTATGCTGCAAATTAATGCTTACCAAAAGCACAATGCCTCTACGTGGAAGTCTCGCTTCATTGACCCCCCTGTCCCGCCTGACTTGAGTTCTAAGTGGATGAATCTTACAGATAAAAACACATGGGGCAACTTAATAACCAAAGCTTATGACGAAGGTTTAAAAGAACTTTTTGCTGCATATGATGCATATCTAGCTGAAACCAGCAAACCTGAAGACGAACAAGTGGTCTTAGATAAACACGTTCTCACATACGAATTTTACGACTACGAAAATCTTCATGGGTTTAATGTCAAGGAGAACGCCACTACAATTACAGAATATTTTATTGACCAAACTGCTCTTTTTGCTTGTGCAGTGTTGGTTGGAAAATATAAACAGGAAGCCCAAAATCAATTTCTATTAGAAGTGTTAAAACTAGATCTCCAATCAGACGATGACGCTAACGTAACTGATTTTGACGACATTGAATCTGATGCCGTCGAAGCCTTAAAAGACTCAGGAATTCAAAGTAAAACACCAACCCCCGGTGCCGGGCGCTCTTTATCAGCAGAGGAAATAGAAAAAAGACAGAAATTTTTCAAACAGTGTGCTCTTATGTTAAACTTGGAAGAATTTGTCGATGCAAATAGAAAATATATTACCAACAAACAAAAACAAAAATTTTCATATGAGAATTATCATGGTAATTTGCCCTATGACAGTCGCTTTTGGATGCTAGAAGACCAAGAAGACCAAGCTAGTTCTTTAAATAAATTATATTGCCCTCAAGACCTTGGTGCTTTTTTAAACATTCCACAAGCTATTGTAAATATGCTTGTGCCTAAGTTAAGAATTTATCAAGTTTATGACGGCCAAGACGGTCTCGAACAAGTTGAGTTTCAATTTGAACAACAAGGCCTTGGCCAGCCTACTTCGCAAGAAGCCGGTGGAGTGTATGGAGGGGCGACGTCTGGTATATACGAGGAAAGACTGAGCGGATGGACGGGATCTAGTGCACTTGCAAAACAAAACAGAGCAGAAAACAAACGCCAGATCAACTTCCTCCACGACTTTCCTGTCCCAGCCCAAAGGATGGCAAATTTGTGGAGATCAGAGTTTGACAGGGGCAATGGTGCTGGTATAAAAAGCTGTGAAATTATCTATGAAGGTACAACCCCTGCAACTGCAAGAAATGACATCCAAGTAAAGTTAAGCCTATATTTTCAGTCGTTTAATGATTTTTTTAGACTGCGCAGGACAAGCACCGGTCAACAGTATAAATTTGTTGATTTGGTTTTGTACCCCAAAAACGATGAAAAATCTGCCTCAAGGCAAAAGCAAGGAGAATACGACCCAGCCAATTACAGGATCAGACTTGACGTCGGTTGGCAAATTCCTCCAGAAGACCTTCGTGCGAAGATAAATAGCATAGCAGAGAAGCACTTTTCCTTTCAAAGTGTTTATGAGACAAAAACTTATTATGATGACTTGTGTGATATCATTGCTGTAATTAATAAGTCATATTATTTAAATATGGTGGATCACAACATAGACATTAAAGACACTGGAGCATGTGAGATAAAAATAGACTATAGAGCTTATATCGAATCAGCCATGAAGACTAACAGATTTAATGCCTTGTTGGACCCAACAACTTATGAGGTAAAAAGAAGACAAGATGCCGCCCTCGAAGAAGCAAGAAAAAAAGAGTGCACCAGAAAAGACTTCATAGCACTCAGAAGAGAGATCGATTCTCAAAATGAGAAAATTGTACAACAGTCCCACCAGTCAATCATTAAAAGACTTTTAAAAAGAAAAAAGATATTTTATTTAGACCTGTTTCACAGGTCAAAAGAAGAATTTGAAAGGCAGGGCTATTTCACGTCTAGGCCAAGATATAAAAACTTCGACAAAGACGCCGCGAAAGATTCATCTGGTCTTGACAGCACTGGCGCTGCCGACCACGGAGCAGCCGCAAAAGCTGCAAAGGAAGGCGAGACTGGTGGAAACACATTTGTTTTACTGAAAGAAGATTTTGTTGACGAAGACATAGGAAAAAATGTTCGTTGTAATTATTTTTTTATGGGAGATTTAATATATACAATTTTAGACGTTATTTTTGATCTTCCCGGTACGAAGCAGGATTTAAAAAACACCAGACTTTTGCTCGGTAGTTTTGAGTATGTTGATTTTGACGGTGTAACTAGGGTTGCTAATGTTGCCGACATACCCGTCTCAGCAGACTATTTCTTTGAGTGGTATACTAAACATGTCGTTAGTGCAAAAAGAACAACGTTCCCAGTAATGTATTTTATTAGAACACTGTGTAACCACCTAATAACAGATTTGTTGGGTGATAAGTGTCGTAACAAATCTTTAATTTTAAAAACTAGATTCAACACAGGGTCTTTTTTGGCTGCACCCGGTATGGGTAACACTGACCCCTTTTTAACACTTTTCAAATATCAGAACAATAAGAAAGACGTAGTTCTTGTTTCAGAACATTACAACTCTGGAGCCCTTCCCTTGCCCCATATTGATATCAACTCTGATACTGGGATAAAAGATTTTTATAACTTTATGATGGTTTATCCGCTTGTTTCTCCAATGATTAACCACAAAGGTGTGGGTAATGAGATAGAAGATGCAAAGCGCGGCGTTGCTCATATACACTTGGGAGGCCAAGTTGGCATAGTAAAGAAAGTTAACTTTGAAAAGACTGATATTCAATACATCCGAGAATCAAGATTTTTAAATCAAGGGGATGACGGGTATTTACAACTAGGTGCTGTCTATAAAGCGTCTATTGACATGGTAGGCAACACTATTTGGTATCCCGGCATGGAGCTTTTTATAAACCCATTGGGAATAGGTGGAATGGAGTTGGGTCTGCCATCGGATGGTGGAGCCCGCCGCTCTAAAGCCAATGCGCTTGGTCTTGGGGGTTATCATATAATTACAAGGGTGACTTCAAACATTGTCCCCGGAAAGTTTTCAACCAAACTAGAAGCACAGTTTCACTATTCTGGAGACGGGTTGTCTGAAAAGCAAAGACTGGGGTTCTTTAAGGCAGACGAAAAGAAAGAAATTGAACAAGTAGCAAAGGTTTCTTCAAAGTGTAAGACTATTCTCGACAAACTAGAACAGACCACCGCAGAAATTGGGTCTGGAGGTATAGAGGAGGCATCTGGTGCATATACTTTTACAGGAACAAAACAAGCGAAAGAAGAAGGCTGGGAAAAGTCTCAAGAGGCTCTTGCAAAATTCAATCAAGCAGATCAATCATACAGAGATGCAGTAGAAGGTAAAGAAAGAGACGAAGATGGCAATCTTATCAACGCGAAAGAGTTGACCGATGACATGTATGAGATGTAGGGTCCAAAACAAGGGAGTAAAATAGCAAAATGGCAAAATTTAATGCAAAAAATGATATATATTCAACACGAGACTTGATAATTGAGAGAGTAAGGTATTCTCTTGAGGCTCATAACAACCTCCTAACAAGGACGGGTCCCAAAAACATAGTTGACTATAACTTTGCAGACAGGGGTAAATATGGAAAAATTGACTACAATGGAAACCCAATTATTCCACTCGCCACAAGTCTTAAAACAGTCACAGGGTATGGCGGTACTGCATCAGCTATTTTGTTAATCAATTTTGTAGCAGATGCGTTTTCTGACTTGAAGGACAGAATGCAAGGTGCCTGTCGAACGGGCATTATTCCCAATGACCACCCTTTTTTGTCTGGACTGGAGGCAGTAAGGGGATACCTTCCACCTATAAAAGACTATGATGAGTACATGACAACTATTCTTGCAACTTATAATCAAGTGTTCATACAGACATCACCCAACAGAGGAAAGATTATAAACTTTCAAGACTATCTTTCGTATTTTGAAAGGTTTGTTGAAACCATGGGGCCACAATTTCCGGTAACTTTTACTGGTTGGTATAGAAGTAAGTATTCTAGTATTTTTTCGTCTGGTTTGGCAATTGACGTAGCTGGGCTTCCAATTGATGACGATGCACCAAAGGCAGATATTTTTATTGATTCAACAGTTTGGCCTTATTATATTAAAGCAGCAAAATATCATGGCTTCTCTGTTTCAAAAAACGCACCTTGGTTGTTGGTAGCAGATTTGAGTTCCCCAGCCATGCAGGCTTATATGGAGAGGTACAATTTGCTTCGCATTTCGGCTGTTTTTGATAAACAATATTATGCGACTCTTGGTTTTGAGACCACAAGGCTTAGAGACTTACTTATTCAAAGTTATAATAACTTTGTTAGGACAAGACCTTATTATAAAGAGGTTCAGGTGTGCAAAGACTTTACAACAAAACAAATTATTCACAACAGAAATGTAACAAATGTGAATGTTATCAATAAGCAGCTTAGTAACTTAACACTATATAAGGTTTACACTAAAATAAGAAACTTAGAAGAGGGAACGCCATTTAAAAAGGCTGATATGGCCAGAATAATTAAAAAGTTAAACATTTTTTATATAAAACTTGGCCCCACTAATGGTCTCGAATATGTCAATGAGCAATTTAGGTCTCTCTATAAATTTAAAACTGGAAGCGCGATTGATCAAAGACGTCGAAAGGCGATTAGAGAACAAATGATAGAAGAAGAGCAGTATAAGTCAGAAACCTCTTCAGCAACTTCGCCGGCCCCGCCGACAAACACACCAATGGGTGGATCCTCTTCTGGTGGAAGTGGATATTAATTTATAAAAAATACTTGACAAATCTTCCAAACGTGTTATATTATATAAAACGGGGGAGATAATGGTATTTCAAGTCATTGATGAAAAGCAAGGGTGCTTTGGAGTATACACAAATGGACAATTTATTTACGACAGAATTCCATCTGGCCTGCGCCGTACTTGGTCTTGGTCTGACCACCTCTCTAGTGGTGATTTTGACTATGCCTTTTTGTGGTGCGGTGGCAAAAGCCTTACGGAGGCTTGCCCAGATTTTCTTCTTCCTCGGCTTGAGACACACGAAAAAAAGATCAAAGCACACATAAAATCTTTTGTAAAGGCAAAAGTTAACGTACAAGAATCATGTCTTTTTGAATTAGTACCAGAGGCGCACTTGAAAGCATATTTGGAAACCAAAAATTTAATATGTCAACACGTATTTGAAAATGTGGAAAAACCATCTAATTATACTTTTTTGGCTCAAACCTTTGAAACATTAAAAGAGATTTCAAAACAAAACCTTAAAATAGATTGGGAATTAGTGGATCATTTGAGTGTCAATGACCCCAAGGCTATGTCCATAGCAGAAAAATTTAATCCTTCTGGAACATTTATTAATTATAATATGTTTGGGTCTGTAACAGGTCGTTTAACAACCCACCCTAACTCTTTTCCAATTCTAAATTTAAAAACAGAACATAGAGATATCTTAATGCCTCGTAATGATTGGTTCGTTGAGTTGGACTACAACGGTGCAGAGATAAGAACTTTATTGTCTTTAGCAGAGAAAGAACAGCCAACCGAGGACATACATGAATGGAACATGAAAAATGTATACAGAGATCTTACTACAAGAGACGAAGCAAAAAAGAGATTCTTTGCTTGGCTCTATAACCCTAACTCTGAAGATTACCTAACGTCTAGGGCTTATGACCGAGACTCTATCCTAACTTCTTACTATAGGGGTGGGTGCGTACACACGCCATTCGGGAGACAAATAGAAGCTGATGATTTTCATGCTTTGAACTATTTATTACAAAGTTCTTCATCTGATAATTGTATACACCAAGTAAACATAATTCATAGATTTTTGCGTGGCAAGAGGTCAAAATTGGCCTTTACGGTTCACGATTCGATTGTAATTGACCTTGCACATAGCGAGCGTAATCTTCTGCCTCAAATTAGAGAGCTTTTTGCCGACACAAGACTTGGCAAATTCAAAGTTGGTGTTAAAATAGGCAAGAATATGGGTAAATTAAAGGAGTTTTCATGGTAGTAATTGGATTAGGCACCGCAGGTGCTAATATTGCTAGATGTTTTGAGAAATGGTCTCAATATAGGGTTGTTACAATAGAAGCAGGCAAGGAAATGCCTGTTCAAGAAACAGTAGAAGCCTATGAAGAGAATTGTCCGAGACTCAAAAGAAAGATTAAAAAAATTGAAGGAGAGGTATGGTTCTTTGTTGCTGGCTCTGCTAAAACAGCCGGTGCATCACTTGCTATTTTAGAACAAATCAAGGAACACACTATAAACGTTGTACACATTGGAGCAGATGAAATGTACCTATCTCAAAAAGCTAAAATGCGAGAAAGAGTTACAATGGGAGTGCTACAGGAGTATGCTCGCTCTGGGCTTCTTAAGTCCATCTATCTTGTTTCTAACAAACACGTTCTTGACATGCTCGGAGGAGTACCCTTCTCTGAAGCATTCAGTTCAATTAATGATGCTGTTGCTTCTATGGTTCATTACATAAACATTTATGAAAACACTGAACCATTGATGGGTAATAAAATGGAACCACACAATATATCTCGCATTAGAGCCTTTGGAATGGTAGATTTGAAAAAAAATGAAGAAAAGTTGTATTTTCCACTTGACAACTCTACCGAAACGTGTTATATTTATAATATCAATGAGACAGAAATGTCCAATGATGAAAAAATCGACAAGATTAAACAACTAATGGAGGTAAAACAAAAATTATGCAAAACGTCATTCGTAATGTATACGACAAAGTTCGATCAAAGCTTTTGTCACACAATAAACTTAACTCATTTCATACAACAAAAGGAGAAAATATGAAAGATAACTATCAAGTCCACACTGGTACTTTTACCAAGCGCAACGGTCAAGCCCGAACCATGAGCTTTATTAAGGGCAACGATGTTCCATCTACTGTTCGTGGAACTGGAACTGGACCTCGTCTTTCTGAAGGCGAAGAAGTCGTTTACGACATCAATGCCAAAGGGTTTCGAGTTTTCAACTGGAATACGACTCAAGGTCAAGTTTCTCAAAAAAATATCACTTTTTCATTTGACAAATCATAGAGAACAGGTTATATTATATAAACAAAAAAGCTGGAGAGTGAAAGCCTCTCCAAAAACCAATAGGTTGCATTTTTATAAAATAGGAGGAAAAATGACAAACAACTATCAAGTCCACACTGGTACTTTTACCAAACGTAACGGAGAAACACGAACCATGAGCTTTATTAAAAGCACAGATGTTCCAAGCGCCATTCTAGGCGAAGGCAGAACCCCAAGACTCTCTAAGGGTGAAGAAGTCGTTTACGACATCAACGCTAAGGGATTTCGAGTGTTCAATTGGAATACGACCCAAGGTCAAGTTTCTCAAAAAAATATGACTTTTTCATTTGACAAATCATAAAGAATAGGTTATATTATATAGACAAAAAACAGGGGGGTGAAAGTCCCCCAAACTTTAAAGGTTGCATTTTTATAAAATAGGAGGAAACATGCACTACAATAATAAACCAAACAGATTCCCAGTAATCTTCTCATACGTTGACGGCTTCTCAGTCGGAGGTTCAGCAAT
>MDTB01033566.1_pt1 | contig 20110 bp, 5 predicted proteins | sample 811161 | NCBI WGS metagenome assembly MDTB01 (sample SAMN05326650, study PRJNA326480) | marine metagenome | isolation source: seawater | place: Mediterranean Sea | collected 2009 | reverse complement strand
ACTAGATCACTTCCAGACTTTATTGATGGAGAGAATAAGATATTTGAATTGTATTGGGATGATAGTACAGCAGTAGATACTGAAGTAGATGAAGATCTATTCCTTACTATTAATGCAGTATTACAAAGACCTAAGTATACTGAAACTTATCCTGGTGCTGATGCTTATTATATTAATAGAGCTGTAATACCAAACCAAATAATATTTGATGTTGCACCTATATGTGATCAAGATATGGGAGCAAAAACTTTAGGTGAAGTAACTGCTATTGAGAAAGTTAGTGGTATTGGAGTTGCTAATTACAAACGTTTAACAATTGATTATAATCTAATAGACGGTGTTAAATCTGGTCCATTCCTCATTTTAGATGTTGAGGATATGACTGTTCAAACTATTGAACAGAGTGATTTCCTCTTTGTATTCTTGGATGGTGTTCTACAGAGGGAAACATATAGTTATACTATTGCTGGACCTAACATTTACTTCAATGTTCCTATTAAGAAGGAAATGAAGATTGACATGAGATACCTATATGGTAGAAATGTTGGTCAAGTATTAAATGTATATGATTTCAATCCTGATAGTTACTATGCTAAAGGTGTTGTAACACTTGAAACCGCTTCTGGTGCAGATACTCTTCTTAAGTTTCAGTGGATGGGTGATAAGATTGGTTTACCAGTACATGCGTACCAAGAGATTGGTGGAATAAAGAAAATTATTGGTATTGCTTCCAATTTCTATAGAACAGCAGATACAGTAATATTCACAGCATCTGGACCAAAAGCAGAGATTGATGAAACACAACCTGTTATATTTGCTGTAGGTGGTAGATATAATCTTAATACATCAGTTACTCTTGCTGCATCTGGATCTGGTGTAGTATATGAAGCAGATGTAGATGGTAGAGCAGTATTAACAGATTTAGATTCTTTATGGTCTGGTACTATACTAGGAAAGAATTATAGAAAACCATTTATTGGCCTTTCTAATTTAGATAAGATTAGGATTGAAGGTGAAGAAGGATTCAGATCAATTAAGAAACTTCCTCAAAATACTACTAGTAAAGAACAGAGACCAGGAGAACAAGTTTCCAATGCATTCTATGGTCAAGTTGAAGTTGAAAGATATAATGGAATTACAAGAGGTGAAGGACTCTCAGTAGTGTCCATTATTGAGAATGGATCTGTTACTGGATTAACATGGAACCAACGTAGTTATGATCCTTTAACTCAACCAACTGCATATCAATATGAAACACCACCTATATTACATTTCATTCCTAAGAATGGTAATGGTGGTGGTGCTAGAGCAAGTGTTCTAGTAAGTAAGGGACAAGTTATTAGTGTTGATCTTTTAGATGGTGGTTCTGGTTATACTACTGCTCCACAAGTTGTAGTTGCAAGAAGATATGATATCTTAGCTGAAAGAGATATTGGTGTTGTTATAACTCAAAGGATTGGTGTTGCTAAGATAGATGTTTCACAAACTGCAACATCTTCTGCACATATTACTATCCTTGGTACTCAGATTCAGGATATCTCTTCCTTTACTAGTACAGCATTTAATAGTCCTAAATCAGTTACTCCTGATATTGAAGCAGAGATTCAAATTGATACTGATAATATTGCAGAAGGACAGTCTGGATTTGATATGCCAGCTGGCCCTGAGCAACCTGATGGTGGATCAATTACTTATATCGAACCTGATCCTCTAGTTATTGAGTCTGGTGGTGCAGCAGGTAGTGGTGCTACAGCATCTATTGCTAATGTTGCAATTCAGGATATTGTATCTCTTAATTCTATTCAAACAATAAGTAAGGAAGTAATTTCTTCCTTTACTGTTGATATTGATAATACTTCATTAGATAATATCAATTACTATCAAGTTGGTGCTTACACTAACGTTGATACTGGTATTAATGATGAAATTATATATGTTGCAGATACATGGAAGTTCTCTAATAGTGGACATCTATTAATAGGTGATGAGGTAGTTAGGTACTATCGTAAGCTCAATGATCGTTTCTATATGGTTCAGAGAGCTCAAGAAGATACAACTGCTAAGTTCTGGGCTGCTGGTACATTCTTACGTCAAGTTCCTGAACGTATATCTGTTGCACCTGCTGGTATAGCAAGGATTGAGTCTACTTCTGAGACTACTACGACTGATTTGATACTCGATGTATCAATAAGTCAGAGTATTATTAGTGAAGTTACTATTACTCAATCAATTGCAAGTCCTGGTACAACACAAACAGAAGTTGTAATGACACCACCTGCTTCTGGTGCAGTTGATCAATATGTTGAAGAAGCTTACATCAATGATCCAGTTGCTATAAGAGGCATTGCAACTAGTACTTTCCATACAGGAGAAGTGGATCTTGATGATGATTATGATGTTGTACTAAGAGGTGGTGGATTAATTGATGTTAATAACTTAGTATTTGGACAAACACTAGATTATATTGGTAACTATATTGTTACTAATGTTGGTAACACATTGAATCACTTTGATATCTCTGGATGGGATGTTGGATTCACTAATTGTAGTGGTACAACATTACAGGAATTAGATATTCACTATCCATCATTGGGTATCCAAGACTTCGATCAGAGAGGTAATTCCGCATGGACACTTGCTGGACAGTACTGGAGAATCATCAATGGATCTATTCAAAATCCTGTTGCAATATCCCAATCTACTGGTACTATTGGTGGTCCTATAGTTGTTCCAATGACTGCTAACTTCCCTGCTGCTGGATGGATATACACATCTGGTGGTACTGTGATTCAATACACAAGTAAGACCGCAACAACCTTTGAGGGATGCACTCTCTTCTCAGGGCCTGACTCTATTATTGCAGGACAGGATCTTATCCCCTTTGAACCCACATAATCTGTATAAATATAAATAACTTTGGCACAAAACACGTCGGTAAATTAAATGGCTGCTATTATTTCTGATAAATTTAGGATTTTCAACGCGAAACAATTCCTTGAGTCCCTGAGCGAAGGCCCTAATGCCACCTCTGCGGAACGAACTAGAATGTATTTCTTTGTGGGTCGTCCGCAAGCATGGAAAGCATATGTTGAGATACACTCAGCAAACAGTACTGCGTTTAACGTAGGAGACGAAGTATACGTCGGTACTTATGGATCAACCGCATTCCGTGGAACGATCAGCGTAGTATATGACAATGCACTACTTCTTACCGACATCTTTGGTGCATCTGGTGTTAACTCTGCTCCTACTCTAGGATCTGCTTTGAAAGGTAGAACTGGTGGATCAGGTGGATCTGACACAGGTGCTACAGCAGTTTCAGGCGTTTATCGTTATGCAACAGAGGATGTGCCACCTCTACCACTTGACAACCAAACTGAGAAAGTTAATCTCTATGATGAGATTATAGCAGCAAAGAGAATTAACGATGCGTATGCTCGTACAGTAGTCCGTCGTTACAACTGGGATTTGGTTGCCAACCCCAAGTTTGACATGTTTAAACCTGACTATTCTGCTACTCCTGGTAGTGGTGGTCAAATTGGTAAATCAACTGCAACAGGTGCAACATCTATTGCCGATGCCAAGTTCTATGTAATGAACTCTTCATATGAAGTATTCAAGTGTCTCTATAATGGAGAGAATCCTGCAAATGCAACAGGACAGAATGCTACTGAAGAACCCATTACAACTGGTGGTAACTATGCCTCTGGTACAGGTCTCTATACAGAGAGTACTGGTGCTGGTTATGTTTGGAAGTATATGTACACGATTCCAACAGATGATGTTCTGAAGTTCCTTTCTTCTGACTTCATGCCTATCGTACTTCCTGCCGATGCAACACGTACTGCCGTAACTGGTGCTGCCGTTGCTGGTGCTGTACATGTAGCTTTAACTGAGAATGCTGGTGCTAACCTTCCTTCTTCTCAAACACTTTATACAGGAGTTAAAGGTGATGGTTCAAATGGAGTCGTTAAGTTTGTAACTGACGGATCTGGATCTATCACATCTTCTGAGATTCAGGTTGCTGGAACAGGTTATACATATGCTAATGTTCTTTTAGGCAATGGTAACTTATTCAGTGATGCTGGACTTTCATCTGGTGTAGCAACTGGTGCGACTGCAACTGGTGCTATTGAAGTAATCCTTTCTCCTCAAGGAGGACATGGTTCTGACCACGAGACAGAATTAAATGGTAAGCGTGTTATGACGAATATTCGTTTAACATATGCTGAAGGTTCTGGAGACTTCCCTGTAGACAACGATTTCCGTCGTATTGGTATAGTACAAGATCCATTCGATTACGGAACAACAACATTTGCAACAAACGATACTCTTAGTGGCCTAAAAGCACTTAAGATTACTGGAGCAACTGCTGACTTCATCCCTGATGAGTCAATTACTCAAACTGTAACAGGTGGTACTGCAAAAGGAACTGTAGTTTCTTGGACACTTGATAGTGGTTCAACAACTGCTGGAGTTCTTAAGTACATCCAAACAAACGATGCTCACACTGATTCTGGTGTTGTAAGAGCATTTGAGAGTAATGGTTCCAATGCTGTTTCTGGTGCTGCTTCTGCTGGATCAGGTAATGTAGATACATCTTATAGTAACTCACTATTAGGTTCTACATTTGCTTCAGGCGTTGCTAATCCTGAGATTGAGAACAATTCAGGTAATGTGATTTACATCGAAAACCGTCGTCTAATCACTCGTGCTCCTGACCAGATCGAAGATATCAAACTAGTTATCGAGTTCTGATCTCGGTAAAGTCGTCTAAATACTAGAGATAAGAATGCTAGTATTGGCGATAATACCATGCCACAGAAGACCAACCTTAATGTAGCTCCTTATTACGAGGACTTTGACAGTAGTAAGAATTTTTATAAGATTCTGTTCCGTCCAGGTTACTCTATACAAGGAAGAGAACTAACACAATTACAATCTATTCTACAGAACCAAGTAGAAAGTTTTGGTAAGTACGCCTTTAAACAAGGTGAACTTGTCATACCTGGTGAAGTAGGATTAAATACGAAATTAGATTACGTTAAACTATCATCCGTTTCAGAGGTGGCAGTTAACGATGGCGCAGGTAATATTGTTTATAAAAAGTACGACATTTCTCAGCTAGTTGGTCAGCAGTTGAAAGGTCTTACTTCTGGTGTTATTGGTACAGTTTTAACAACTAATTTAGCAACTGAATCTACTGCTGATACAGTATATGTTAATTACTTAAACAGTGGTAACTCAAACACTGAACCAACTTTCAGACAAGGTGAAACTCTGGAAGTGATTGATGGTGTAAATACTCCTCTACTCGTGGTAGGTACAGATGGTAGTGTACTTCCTACGAGTATTCAAGTAACTAATCCTGATACAGGTGAAGTTGTTTCATTAGAGAGTCCTGCAATGGGCTATGGATCTGCTGTTAAGGTAGAGGAAGGTATTTACTTCATTAATGGTTACTTTGTCCGTAACGACGCTGGATTGCTTGTTATTGATGAATACTATAACAAACCATCTGCAAAAGTTGGATTTAATATTGTAGAAGAAGTTATAACTCCAGAGAAAGATGCTAGTCTCTATGACAATGCAATTGGATCTTCTAACTACACTGCTCCAGGTGGTCACAGATTAAAGATATCTCTTACATTAAAAGAATTTGCACTTGGTGCAATAACAGATAAGAATTTTATTCAACTTCTTACAGTTTCAAGAGGAGTTGTACAAAAGAAAGTATCACCATCAGATTATAATTTATTAGAAAAGACTCTTGCTCGTAGAACATTTGATGAGAGTGGAGATTATATAGTAAGAGATTTCTCTATTGATATTAGAGAATATGCTCAGAAAGATAGTAATAAAGGAATATATGCTGTAGATGAGTTTGGACTTTATAATGGTCAATCAGCAACTGATGCATCTAGAAAGATGGTTGCTAGTATTGGTCCAGGTAAAGCATATATCAAGGGATATGAGATTGTTAATAAAGAAACTAAGTATCTAGATGTTGCTAAGGCAAGAGAAAGTTTAAGTAGTGACAATGTAACTCTAAAGACAAAGGGATTACCAACATTTAATATTTCTAATGTATTTGGTAGTGTTCCACTTAATAAAGAAGGATCACAACTTACTGCTTATCCTGATGTATTTTTATACTCTACATTTAATGATGGTTCTATTGGATTGAATGGAACAGAATTAGCAACTGATCATAGACAGACTATCAGTAAGAGAGGTACTATTTTTAGTTCCAATGATGGTGTAAAAACTATTAGTATCAATGTTACTAATGCTACTACAACTTTAAGTTCTATTACGGATGGAACTTTTGAATCTAGTCTTGGTACTCTTTATCTTGTTAAGTCAAGAAGTGGTGGTGGAAGTCCAACTTCTACAAGTTCTATTACTTCATTAGCATATGCTAAGGTTAATAAACCTCTTGTTAATGCATCTGATTCTGTATTCTACTTAGAACTAACAGTTAAAGGTTCTAAGGATGAATTAGAATTACTATTGAAAGAATATGATTCTGGAGATGGAAATGGATTAAGGAAGTTATTCTTATCAGCAAGTGATGCTGAAAATGATAATAATGAACTAGGAAATATCGTAGATTATGGTGAAACAATTACTCCTGTTATTGGTAAAGTAAAACCAAGTAATTTCTTCCTACAAAAGAGAGGATTAGGATTCAATTCAGATTCTGATATCGTTCTTTCTAAAGGCCGTCTTTCTGAAGGTACTGCTGCTTATAATAGTACATTTGGACTATCATACTTTGACCCTCAGTTCTTCACTAAGATTTTATTAGAAGATGTTCCAGTATCAGGATTTGATGAAGGTAAGTATATCTATGGTATTAATAGTGGTGCTTATGGTGTTGTAGAAGGAGCTCCTTCAGGTGTATACACTGCTGGTAGAATCTTATTTGTTAAGACTTTATCAGGAAGATTCCAGTCAGGTGAGACTATTAGAGATGAGGCTGGAGTAACAATTAAGATTGCTAAAGATAATACTATCTCTCACTTCATTGTTCAAAATAGAGGTGTTGGATATGCAGACGGATTAACTCTTGTTGTTAATGGTGTAGAATATGATCCATCTAAGATTCTTGTTACTAAGAATCCTGCTGGTAATGTTCTTAAAGCAGAGGTTGTTAATAGAAATGCTGTTAGCACAGAGTTTGCTCAACCACCAGTTGTAGTTGCTAAGAATCCAGTGTCAGCAGGTAATCCAAGTACTGCTGCTAATATTATTCCTGTCATAAACAGAAATTCAGTAACAACATATACACCACAGAATGTTAAGTCTGTTGGATGTACATATGGATCTGGAAATGCAAATACATTCAGTGCTGACATTGTTATAGACAGTCAAACATACTCAGAAATTAAGAGTGTAACAGATTTTACATTCTTTGGTAGCAAAGGATACAACTTTATTGAGTCTACTAGCTTTAGTGCTGATGCTGGACCTCTACTACAACAGGGAGATCTAGTACAATTCTCAGACTCTTCAAACAATCTTGTTCGTGCTGTAGTTCAATATGCTACTCAACAGGAAGGATCTGCTAAGACTCGTGTATATCTTGATATAGCATTACCTGGTGATGTAACTAATACTAGTATTGTTAGATTACGTCCCAAAGTAAGTAATGCAAACTCAGGATCTTTAATATTCCCAACAGGAAGTAAGCAAGTAGAGAAGATCTCTGCTGGTACTGAAGATAGTAAGATTAAGTATTACTTCCGTAGAGATTTTGTTACTACTGCTTCAACTTCTGGTGGTACAGTAACATTTGCTGCACAACTACCATTTGGAACTCAAAGATTTGCTACTTTCTCTGAAAGTAATTTTGTTATCACTGTATTGAATAAAGGTGATGCAACTTCCATTGAGAATGGAGATATAATTTATGTTCCTGCTGATGCTGTTGAAGTAACTTCTGCTACTGATACTGCTAGTGGCCTTACTTCTGGTAGTATTAGTCTCCAATTAGCAAGTAATTATTTTGGAAGTATTGCAAGTAATGGAACATTCCCAACATTAAAGTTGACTGCTACTCTTGAAGTTACTAATGCTAAACCAAGACTTAAGACAGCAATTAAGAATAAGAGGATTGTTATTGATTCTTCAGGTGATCGTGTAATTCCTTTCAGAGGAACTAGTTACGATACTGAAGCTGTAGAAATATTATCTTATTCTGATGCATACAAACTAAGATATGTCTATGAAGGAACATCATCACAACCCCCAGAAGTTGACAGTGCAGGTAATCTTATTAGTGGTACTGATGTTACTAACAGATTCAGTTTTGACAATGGACAGAGAGACACGGTTTATGATGTTTCTAGAATCGTCATCAAGCCAGGATTTGAGCAACCAATAGGACAATTGGTAGTTGCCTTTGATTACTTTGAGCAATCACAAGGAGATTTCTGTACTATTGATAGTTACTTACATGAAGCAGGTGTTACTGAGGATGAAATTCCTAATTTCAACTCTTCTGTTCATGGAATAGTACAACTTAAAAATGTTATTGACTTTAGACCAAAGGTAGATAACAATGCAATTATTGCTGGATTCCAAGATGTATCATCATTAGAAATCACTAGTGGACAATTTGCTGGTGCTGGTTCTGTTATTGCTTCTACTCCTGCTCCTGATGTTGGATTAGAATATACATTCTCATTCAGTCAAATTCAATACTTAGATCGTATAGATGGAGTCTTTCTCAATAAGAAGGGTGAGTTTCTCATTAAGGAAGGTAACTCATCACTCAACCCATCTAAGCCAGATCCAGTAGATGATGCTGTGGCATTGTTCTATGTTTATATTCCTGCTTATACTACAACAAGTAAGGATGTAAGGATTACTCCAGTTGATAACCGTCGTTACACAATGCGTGACATTGGTAAGTTGGAGAAACGTATTGATCGTTTAGAATATTACACAACATTAAGTATTCTTGAGCAACAAGCATTAAACATGCAGGTCAAGGATGAAATTGGTATGGATCGCTTTAAGAGTGGATTCTTTGTTGATAACTTTGAAGCACATCAAGTTGGAAATCTTACATCATTAGATTACAATTGTGCTATTAGTACACAACAATCTGTTTTACGTCCACAATCTAAAGAAGATTCTGTATCTTTACAAGAAGTTAATACAAGAGAAGATCAAAGATCTGTTTCTGGATATAAGAAGTCTGGTGATGTAATTACATTACCATATTCTCATTTAAGTCTTCTTGGTAATGATTTTGCATCTAAAACATTAAATCCAAATCCATTTGTTGTTATTCAGTATGTTGGAGATAGTGAACTATCACCTAATGTTAATACTTGGTATGATCAGAGTGTAGAACCATTGGTAGTTGATACAAATACTAATTTGTATACCATTTTCCTTGCAAAAGAAAATGTTAAAGAGAGTTTCTCTAGTTTACATAACTCGTTTGTTGTTAACTGGGTTGGTACTGCACCATCATTTACTTCTATTAATTCTTTAGGAACAGTTAATACACAAGAAGCTCAATCATCAATTAACTTGGCCTCAGTTGCAAGTTCTTCTAATATTAGTCCTCAGAATAATGATATTGGTAAAGGATTACAGACTAAGAATGTTAGAGGAAATCTTGTATCAACAGCACTTCAATTCTTTGCTAAGAGTACCCCAATACAATTTGCTGTTAGAAGATTAAAACCAAATACTAAGATTAATGTTTTCTTAGAAGGTAGAAATGTAAATCGTTGGGTTAACCCTGATCTTAGATTTACTGGTATTGCTGGTAACTCACTATCAGCATTCAACGGTGAAGTTATTACTGATGAGTATGGTAATGCTAGTGGAATTATATTACTTCCTGCTGGTACTCCTCCAAGAGAAAATGCTACTTGGACTGGAGATGTTGATACTGTTGATTATGACAGTACAGCAGAAGAAATAAGAGTTACTACTGGTTCTAAGACAATTAGATTTACTTCTAGTTCTACTGATGAAGATAAAGCAACAGTAGATACTTATGCTGAAGTTACATATTATGCTACTGGTATTCTTCCAGAGAATCCATCTAGTATTGTTTCAACAAAACCTGCATACTTCAAAGCAAATGAAGGTGTTCAATTGGTTGATAGTAATACAGATAATCCAATTAGACCTAATCCACTTGCTCAAACATTTAAGGTTGAGAACTTTGAAGGTGGTGTATTTGTAACTGGTGTAGATCTATTCTTTAATAAGAAGAGTACTAATATCCCAGTAAAAGTATACTTAACTAATGTAGATAGTGACAAGCCTGGTAAGAATGTTATTCCAGGTACAGAGAAGACTCTTACTCCAAATACATTCCTTAAAGTATATACTAATGGTAATGCATCAGTATATAAAGATGAGAAAGTAACTGGTGCATCTTCTGCTGCTAGTGGTCCTATTCTTAAAGTTATTGATAAGAATGGTGTTGATCTAGTTGCATCTGCTTCAGGTAAATTCTCTCTAACTAATGAACAGGTTTACACACTTGTTTTAAGTAATCATAATGGACGTTCATTCCAACAGAATGAAGATTTAACTATTCCATCTGTTACATTGGCTAATGCTACTGGAGGAACAGAAGTTAAATTAACTATTGCTAAGGATAGTGGTAAGTTATCAGATATTAGAGTAACTAATCCTGGACTTAATTATGATAGTGCTGTTCTTACTATAGAAAGTCCTCAACTTCCAGGTGGTTCAGTTGCTACTGCACGTATAGAAGTCTCTGGTGGTAAAATTTATAATACAGAAATATCTCTTAGTGGTTATGGATACACAGAACCACCATCTGTAGTTATTAAAGGTGTTGGTAATGGTGCAGGTGGATGTGCAATTGAAACATTCATTGAGATTGATTCTCCAGCAGTGAATATGGGTGTGGCAATTGATGAGGTAGGTATAACACAATCTACAACACCATCACACTTTACATTTGATAATCCAGTATATTTACAGAATGATACTGAGTATGCTCTAACAGCAGAGACTGATTCTGTAGATTATGAAATGTGGGCATCTCGTTTAGGGGAAACCGACATATCAACAAGTACAATTATCACAACCCAACCATCACTAGGTTCGGTTTACCGATCACAGAACGTAGATAACTGGACAGAAGATATATTTGAGGATCTTAAGTTTAAGTTATATCGTGCCGAGTTTGATATTACAAGACCTGCTGAGTTACTTCTTAAGAATAAGAGTCTTGGTTATGAATTACTTGATGCTAATCCATTTGAAACAAATGCTGGTGCAAGTACTAATGCAACTGCTAAATTATTCAAAAATAACAACAGTGTATTAAAAGTACATCATAGAGACAATGGATTTGAAACTAGTGGAAATTCTTATGTATTCTATAGATCTGCAAAAGAGACTGGTGGTATAACAGCAGATATTTTAAATAATACTTTATTCCAAGTAACTAACTCAGGTATTGACACTTATAATATTACTTCTACTTCTAAAGCAGCAGGAAATACTATTGGTGGTGGAGATGTAACATATTCTAGTTACAATAGAAAGTTTGAAACTTTATATCCACAAGTAAGTTACTTAACATTTACTGGAACCAAATTAGAAAGTTGGGTTAAGACTACTAATGTAATACCAGTAGATTCTACAACAACCAATTATGCTTCTTATTCTCAAACAGATTATGAGAAGACATTCTTAAATGAGTCTCATTACTTTACAAATCAGAAGTTTATTGCTTCTAAGATTAATGAAACTCTGAACAGTGTATCTAATTCACTGGTTTATAAGATGTGGATCTCATCTACTGTGTCTCATTTGAGTCCAATTGTAGATCTTTCAAGTGCTTCTGTTATAACATCTTCTAATAGAATAGAAAATGCATCTGGTAAGGAAGATAGATTTGGTAGAAGAGATCAAATTGTTGAGTTCTATCCACTCTATAGTTTCCAACTTGCTGGAAATGGTGGTACTGCTATAACTTCCAATCAAACTATTGAAGGAAAAGCAACTAAGGCCACAGGTACTATTGCTAAAGTTGATGGTACTACAGTATGGGTAAGAGTTAAGACAAGTCAGTTCTTCCAGAAAGGTGAGGGTGTAGAACTTGGTGGTCAATCTACATTGACAAATGTTACTATTGATAGTAGTCCAACACAAATATTAGTAGATATTGCTGATGCTGCAACCATTGTTGCTCGTAATCCATCTACTATTACTCAGACATATGATAATTTGATTACTGGTAGTACAACTCTTTGGAATAATAAAACACAAGAGTTAACTCTTAGAGTAGATACACAACCAATCATTGATGATTTCACAGGAAGAATACAAGATAATGTTCTTTTCAACAGAAATGCTGATGTAGCGTCTCAAGTTGCTGACATTTTCCGCGTCGGTGATTTCGCAGCATATCCTAATCAACCATCTGGAGAAGAGAAATTCTTAGAAATAGGTAAGATTTCATATAGTGATGGTGATGATTTTGTTTCAGAGAATACATCTAAGAATAGTTCATCATCTTCTAAGTATGTAACTAAAGAAGTTTCTATTGGTAGTCCTGCAACTGCTATTGATGTTCGTTTAACATCTAATGTTAAGGATATCTCCAACGTTGCTGTTCTTTATAGATACAAGAAAGCCTCTAGTCAAGAGAATTTTGAGGATATTGATTGGGTATATTTCAATACTTCTGGTGAACCAGATAGTCTTGAAGTAGCAAATAGTGAGAATAGTATATCAGGTGTTGTTGAAAAACAATCTTCATATCAAGAGTTGAAGTTTAGTGCTTCAGATCTACCAGAATTCTCATCATTTGCTGTTAAAGTTGTCATGAAATCAGTAGATCCAGCATATGTTCCTAAGATTCAAGACATAAGAGCAGTAGCTTCGTTCTAATTCCGCGTATGGACTATTTGAAGGTAGAAGGCCATGATGGTCTTGTAAGAGACCAAAACACTGGTGCTATCATTAATAATGATGATTCTGCAATAGAGGCTAGAAGGAAATCAAAACAACTAGGTTCCGCATTAGAAGACATAAATATGTTGAAGAATGAACTCTTCGAGATTAAGTCCCTACTACGAGATCTAGTAAATGCCAGCAATTAATATAGCGAGAACCGATACCCTTGAAATGCAGAGGGTAAAGGTCAACGACATCGCTACTCAACTGTTTAACGTTACTTCTGGAGGAAGTGACCTACAAGCAGGTAACATAAAATTAGGAGATGGTACAGTCTCCAGCCCCAGTCTGGCCTTTACAAATGATCCAGATTTAGGTATATACAAACAATCCAATGGTGTATTTGGATTTGTTAGTAATAGTAAGAAATTATCAGACTTATCAGAAGGAGCAACGAAATATTATAGGGACTTCGTTGTTGAAAAGAATAGTTTAAATTCATTATATGTTGCTATTCAAACTGCTGGTACTAACTATGATGCTGGATCATATCCAGATGTATCAACATTAGGTGGTACTGGTGATGGTGGTTCTCTTTCCATGACTGTTGCTGGATTTATTGGAACTATTACTCAAGGTGGTACTGGATATACTCCAGGTACATATCAGGGTGTTTCTGTAGGTACAAGTGGTTCTGGTAGTGGTGCTACTATTGATTTTACCATTGATGAGATTGGTGGTGTTTTAACAGCAGGTGGTTCTAACTATCAAACAGGTTCATATAGTGGTGTTGCTCTTACTGGTGGTACTGGTACAGGATTAGAAGCAGACTTTACAATTGATTCTTGGACTACTAATACGACTGGTGGTACAGGATATCCAGATGGAACTTATAAGAGTATTCCATTAACAGGAGGAAGTGGAACAAATTTCCTTGCAAATATTTCTGTTAGTGGTGGTGCTGTTCAAGAATTTGGTGCTGCTGGAGGTAGTGAAGTTATATCAGCAGATGCTGGTTATGCTATTAGTGATCAACTTACAGGAACTCTTCCCCTTGCTGGAACACAGACATTTGTAGTTAAGGCCGCTAGTGGTAGATATTACTTTGATGGTAAGCAGGCTGGAAACTTTAGTCTATTCAAAGGAAAAACATACGTATTCAATCTTAGTGATTCTAGTGCTGATTCACATCCAGCATTCTTTTGTACCACAGTAGATGATACTGCTACTATCATAGGTACTGGTGATGGTGTTACATATACACTTGATGGAACAGATGTTTCAGAAGCAGATTGGCTTGCAAACTTTACAGGATCTACAACTAAGCAAATAACATTTGTAGTCCCTGCTGCTCCAAATACACCAAATCTATTCTTTAGTTGTGGTCAACACGCAGCAATGGGTGGAGATGTAACATTAACTGATCATGCTACTGGTAATGGATTAATAGTAGAATTAACTAATATTGGTGGACTTGTCACTGCTATTAGTGTTACTAGTTCAGGTGATGGACAATATACTGCTGGTGATGTAGTATCCGTTGCTGGAACAGATCTTATGTCTGCTGGTGACGTAGGTGCAGGTGTAGTAGGTTCTGGATTCCAATATACTCTTGGTGCTAACTTTGGTGCCATTCTTGCTATTGATGATTATTCTGCATATGGTTCAGGATATGATGTCGCTGATACATTAAATCTCCCAGCTGGTACTACAAATGTTAGTACGTTTGCAAGAGGAGAAATAGATCTAACTGGACCAGGTACTACATTTGTTTCTACTGGTGCTATTGACACTTATAACTTAACTGGTATTGCTGCTGGTTCTGCTAATGCAACATTTAGTAACATAACTCCTAGTGGTGGTTCTGGTGCTGGATTTAATGTTACTGTTAATGTCATATATGCTGGAGGTAATGCATCATATGATTCTATTACTGTTAACAATGCTGGTACAGGATATCTACCATCAGAACAACTTTTAATTACTGGTGATTTACTTGGTGGTGCTACTCCAAACAACGATTTAACTATTGCAATACAGACTGTTGCTGCATCAAACCCACAGATTACAGTTGCTTCTACAACAGGTATTCAAGTAGGTGATACTGTTGATATTATTGCTAATATTAATAATACTGGACAGGTTGCTGCTGGTACTGTAGTACAATCTGTTGACAATGCTACTCAATTAACATTATCAATTTCACCACCTACTCCAGGTGATGCTGATATTAGAATTACTAATGCAAATTCAGATTATCTAACAGTTCCAGATTCCTCCTTAATTGGAGTTGGAATGAATGTTACTAAGGTAAGTGGTACTGGTGATATTAATGCTGGTACAACAGTTCTTGCTATAGTAAATGCCACAACTGTACAAATAAATGCTGCTCCAACTACTGTTGGTAGTGTTGTAGTAAGCTTTATTCCTGAATATGGAAATGGATCTGGTTTTGAGTTTACTATCAGTGAACTTGGTGTTGTAATTGAAGTTTCTGTTGCTGATGGTGGTAATGGTTATACCAAGAATGATATATTAACAGTTAATTCGTCTGATTTAGTTCAACCAGATATTTACACAGTAACCAATACACAAGTTGATCAGGTAGTACCAAGTTCTACTATTGCTGCTGCTGCAATTCAAGTTGGAGATAGTATACGAGATCCTGGTGGTGCAATTCAGGCAGCAACTATTACAACTTCTTCTACAATAGCGGCGCAGTTAAATCAGAATTATCTTGCTGTTGCTTCAACATCTTCTGGAAGTGGAGCTAATGCTAAGTTTGATGTTTTCCGTGATCTCAATGGTGCTGTTCTTTCAGCAACTGTAACAACTGAAAATGAAGGAATATTTTATGCTATTAATGACGTAGTTACTATTGCTGGTACTTTAGTTGGTGGTGCATCTCCTGCTGATGATATTACCTTATCAGTTAGTAGTGCAGGTAGTGCAGGATCTGCACAAGTTGTTAGAAAAGTTAAAACTAGTGGTGGTAACATATCATACTTCATTATGGACCGATTTGGTTTTAATGCTGGTGGATACTTTGTTAATGAAAATGCTCCAACTACAGCATATGGTATAACAAGTGCTGAGACAAATTATAGTTTCTGGATTGATCCAGGAACAGGAACTGCATTATATCGACCTCCATTAACATTCTATGCTGGTAACTCATACGAATTCAATCTAAACAGTGCTACACTTGGTGGACATGTATTTTCTTTGAGTTCATTCCCTGATGGAAGATGGGACAGAGTAGATAGCCTTAATGCAACATTAGTAGCAACATCGACTACAGTTACAGTTGGATCTACAACTGGACTTAAGGTAGGTATGATTATCGAAAAAGTTCTTGGAGATCAAGGAGCTGGTACTTTTGCTGCTGATACAAAAATTGCAAGTATTACTAATTCTACGACATTTGAACTGGATAAACAACCTTCTGTTGCTGGTGCATGTGAATTTGATGCTTATGGTGCTGAGTATACTGATGGTGTAACTAGAGTAACAACAGCAGGTGCTGAATCATTAACGATTAAAGTTACAGAAAATACTCCAACACTATACTACTATTGCAATGTTGATGATATTCAGCATGTTAATGAAGGTGGTGAGAATGGAGAAGAATCACAATTAACAATTGATCTCAACAACCCCAAGACATTTGGTAGTGGATTTCAATTATTAGTTAGTGATATTGTTATAGAAGAGGTTGTTAAAGGTGAAGTTTTAACTGGAGCATTCACTGTTAAAGATATTATTTCAACTGATGGTACTATCAATAATGGTACTATTGCTAATCTTAATACTTCTATAGCAAAAGTTGCTGTTTCAATAGAAACTCCATTACTTACTGCACCTCTTACTGTTGGTGCTGTTCCTGGAACTAATCTATCAATTCAAACTGATACTAATAAAGATATTGAAGTAATAACTCAAAACTTTAAGTATGGTTTAGATGTAGGTGGAGTATTTACTCCTAAACTAACAATCGCTGCTGCTACTGGTAATCTAGAGGTTGCAACAGGTGGTTATGTAAAATCTGATGAGTTTAAAGCAGGTGATAATCTAAAGATTACTGGTCCTGATGCAACTATTAGTTCATTAGGTTCTAGTGATCTTGTTCTTAATCCTGCGATTGGAAGGATTGTAGATGTAACTGCTTCTAGTGGTCTTGCAGTTCCTGCTGGTGATACAGCATCTAGACCAGGCCCTGCGATTACAAAGGATGGTGTTATTAGATTTAATACTACATCCAATCAGTATGAAGGATATCATTCTAGTACTACATCATGGTCATCTCTAGGTGGTGTAAGAGACCTAGATGGAAACACCTACATGTTGGCAGAAAAGACAGTTGGTGCTAATGATAATACTATATGGTTCTATAATGATGATGAGAATACACTTAAAGTAACTCCTAATTTCCTTGAGTTCTTTAAAATGAAGAAGATACGTTCTGTGAACGTACTTGCACCAGATTATACAGAGTGGAATGCCAACGCACCAGTAACAACAGGTACATATCTTAAGTGGTTAAACAATTTATATGAAGTAACTACTGCTGGTACTACTGCTACAACTGGTAATGAACCAATACACACAAGTGGTGCTCTTGCTAATGGTACTGCTATACTAACTTGGTGGGGATTGGGTGTTGCTCCATTAGAATTTGACGATATTGAAGAACTGAGAATTGGTCCTAATAATACTGTTCCAGTTGTTATTAGTGGAGATTTAAGATTATTTGGTAATGAGATTTCAACTGATATTAATGATCTCAATATTAGACCTAACTCTGGTAAGAAAGTTAAGATTGATGGTGCTACTTCTCTTGTAGTTCCATCTGGTAACACTGCTCAAAGAGGTGTTGCTGAAAGAGGTTCTGTTAGGTATAACACATCGACACTTCAGTATGAAGGATTTGATGGATTGAACTGGGGATCATTGGGTGGTGTTAAGGACGTTGACCAAGATACTTACATTGTTCCTGAATTAACTGCTGGTGGTGACGAAGATACTTTGTACTTCTACAACGCTGGTAATAACTCATTGAGACTAACTCAGTCAGCATTTGAGTTCTATTCAGTTGATACTATTGTTTCTGCTACGAGTGACGAGTTTGAGATCACTGCATCTCTATTCACATTTGATAATGCTGCTACAACTCTTGATAACACCACTAGTACCAAGACATTCCTTCATAGTTCTAAGCAATACTTTGATATAGGTGTATCATCTGGTGTATATACAGATGCAATTCTTAGATTAGATGATCAAGGTGATGTATATCTAAACACAGGATTTGGTACAGGAACATATAATGGAGTTAAGGTCTTTGATAGTGATCTTAAAGAGTTTGAACTTGCAGATCTTAGGATATTAACTGATGTTGTTACTATGGTTAAAGGTTCATCTAACTCTGGTAACTCAATCATCTATCCAACTGCAACCGAGAAAGGTGCTAAGGTTACTGTTTGTGCAGAGAATACATCAAATGGTGCTAGAGAGATGTATGAATTTGGTGTTGTAGATGATACAGCAAACGTCATTTATAATGAGTATGGCAATCTTAGAACTGGTGTTCAGTTGATTGTACCAGAGTTTGAAATGACATCTAACAACGAGGTCAGACTAAATATGACATTAGGAGCTAGTGTCCTAGCAACCCATACTGTTAAAGTAACAGTCGTATCAAATATTACCAAGAAATAAAAAATGGCAGTAACTAAGGAACAATTAGATTCTAATGGTGGTTTTTCTATAGGACAAACTACAATATTTGATGAGAATAGAAATGCAAAGGATTTCCATACTTTGCATATGGCAAATTCAAATTTTACTGATAGTAGCTCAACAAGATATATTATGAGAGGATTGAATACTGCTGTGTTGGCCTTGGATAATACTGCTGGTCAGATAGTTATTAACAGTAATACTTGTAATTTTATAACTGGATATATACTCTGTGTTAATCCAACAGGAACAGTATATTCCGCAAAAATGGAGACAACTGTATATTGTGATAACGTTGGAAATACTAGTGTTCTTTCAACTATGACCACTGTAATTAAGGATGATATACCTGTTGGTCAGACTTGGGATATACAACCATTAGGATCAACAAATAGATTCTCATATACTACAACTAGGGCAGGTACAACTGCCACATTAAAATGGGTTGCTGTGACCGAAGTTATTAGTATTAACTGGAGCTGATGCTAAATACTATCTGAGGATTAAAGGCTTGGAGTAAGACGGCACCATGAGTTTTAACATCAATTCCGATAAGGAGAAAATTAGAGGTTCTAAACCTGCCCTTATCGGTGATAATGAAGCAACCATTAGAGTTGGTACGGGATCTTTAGAAAAAGAGATCATACGTACAGAACTTGATATCACAACGGGGTTACCTCGTGTTGGTATTAATAGAACTGGACAAAGAGTTAACAATATTGATATCACCAACGGTGGATCAGGATTTACTGTTCAACCAACGGTTACAGTATCTGCCCCTCCTGCTGGTGGGATACAAGCTCAAGCTTCCGCGTTTATTTTTAATGCTCAAGTTGTTACTATTGCTGTTAACAACCCAGGCTTAGGTTATACAACTCCTCCAACAGTTACGATTGAAGGTGGTGGTGGTTCTGGTGCAACTGCTGTCGCTGTTCTTGATACCGTTGATTATGAATTGGACGTTTCAGGTGCTATTAGAACGTCAACTTCTATCATCTCAGATACTGCAAGAATCCTCAACCTTGATATTGATAACTTTGTTACTCCTGATGCTAACTTCAGAGCACCTAGTTTAAAAACATATCAAAATAATACTGGTATACCTTGGGCTCCTAATGTCATCCTTCAGAAAGATGCATATAGATATTTTGGTGCTAATGTCTATCAATCAATAAATTCTGGTCAAACTGGTGCTGATGCTCCAACACATAAAGATGGAATTGTACTGAATGGTGAAGTTCAGTTCAAACACATTGGTTTCCATGCAGTTGATAGTGAAAGATTTGGATATAATGAAACTGGAGACTCTGGAGTATTTCCAAGATCTATTACACCTTTACTAGGTGATAGATCAGACAAGATTGCTACTACAGAATACGTCCTCAACCTAGCAACGAATGACGTTGGTGGTCGTATTTACGTTTCACAACAGATTGGTTCTGACCTTAACGATGGT
>MDTB01139332.1_pt1 | contig 20112 bp, 16 predicted proteins | sample 811161 | NCBI WGS metagenome assembly MDTB01 (sample SAMN05326650, study PRJNA326480) | marine metagenome | isolation source: seawater | place: Mediterranean Sea | collected 2009 | reverse complement strand
AGGGCATGCAACTGCTGAATCAGTTGAGCGAATCCGGCCTTCACTGCCGGCCTTAGTCCGAGTTGTGAAGCGATTTCCAATCCAGGCTCCGCAGCGATCTGACTCCCAGCGCCGAGATTCACTCGGACTGAGCTCTTTGGATCATCAGAAACATCGCGCTCTACCTGGCTACCACCCCTCATGCTTGCCAGACACACGGGCTCTCCACGCTGACCATCAATCAGGATCGCAACAAAAAGTTGAACGGAGGACTTGATCTCAGGCTCGATGTAAACCGCATTGATGGTCTCCCCCTTTCCCAGAGTCTGGGGTGTGGCTAGGTGCGCACCCAACATGCCTGCCGCAGCACGGCCCACCTGCAACACCGTATCACTGAATTCAATACCGGAAAGATTCGATTCGCCCTCGACGCAGCCCTTCGCGCGCCCCCCTGAATGGATCTGGGCCTTGACCACCCAGGGACCCTCACCCAGCTCCCGAGCTGCATCGAGCGCGCGTTGCTCCGAAGTTGCAACCGCGCCCTCCAGCACTGGAATACCCCAGTCGCGCATCAAAGCCTTGGCCTGATACTCAAATAAATACATCAATCTTTCTGCCGAAGGTGCGCCCGCTTAAGTAAATGATCATCGCGATCACTGAACGTCCTGTGTCTGATCTACCTGGAGAACAAGTTTGCCAAAGTGCTCCGATGATTCCATCATCTGATGGGCTTTGCAGACATCTTCGAGCGGGAAAACCTGGTCCACCAACGGGATGATCTGTCGTTCCTTGAATAGATTCAGGACATCGTCGGCAAAGCGTTCAATGATTCGGGCTTTTTCAGCCAGCGGCCGTGGCCGCAGCACTGAGCCCACAATTTTTTGTCTTCGCACCATAAGCTGGGCGAGATTCAACTCTGATTTGACCCCCCCCATAACCCCAATCAGAACCAGCGTCCCATTGACGGCAAGGCACTTGAGGTTTGAGGCCAGATAAGGCGCGCCGATATGATCCAGAATGACATCAACCCCTCTACCTTTGGTAAGATCTTTGATGACCTCGGCAAAGTCTTGCGACTGGTAATTAATCACATGGGTGGCGCCCAGCGCAGCAACGCGCTCTGTCTTTTTTGCCGATGCCGTCACGAAAAGCGGGCTATCGGGGTTTAGGGCCTGGCACAACTGAATAGCTGCTGTATTGACACCACCGCCGCCGCCGTGAAGCAGTGCGCTTTGACCGTTTTCAAGCCCGGGGCACTGGAAGAGATTTAGGTGCGCCGTGATATAGGTTTCGCAGATACACGCCGCCTCTGCCCAACTCAATCGCTCGGGTACGGGCATCAGGTGACTCGCCCACGCGAGTGCCAGTTCAGCGTAGGCACCGCCACCCACGAGACCCATCACGCGATCCCCTTCCTGCCATTGCGTGACGCCCTCTCCGACTGCCGCGATGATTCCTGCGACCTCGAGGCCGAGTACATCCGACTCCCCTTTGGGAGGCGGGTAGTTACCCTCTCTTTGAATAATGTCCGGCCGGTTGACGCTGGTTGTGACCACTCGGATCAATACCTGATCCCTCCCGGGGACAGGATCTTCCTGTTCACCGAGATACATAACGTCAGCGCCGCCGAAGGACTCCTGCAAAACAGCTTTCATTTGGTTCTCTCTTCCCGAAGTGTCGAGGCGCGCTCTAAAAAACTCACTGGTCCAACAGGTCGTCACCAGTCGCTCGAGATCGAGACAAATCTGGATTAGTTGAGGACCGGTAGGGTTAGTACATTTTGGTATACAATATACCATAAATGAAAATCCCACACCATTTCCCTCAGATTCACATCCTCAATCGACCAATAAACCGGTGCCATCGTGCATATTGGTAAAAGACTGCACATTTTCAGCACCAGGAAAACTGATGAAAGCCTATAAAAATACCCAATTTCTAGACAGCGCCGATGCTCGACTCCTGCGCATCGTTTCAGAATTTGTTGAACCGCAATCACGCTTTGCACACCACGAAATTGAAGACACTATCGTTTTCATGGGATCGGCCCGCGCTCCCTCTCCCGAGGATGAACACCCCATTGGAGAGGTCGCCCCTGCCTCTCCCGAGTTGATGGCAAGCGCCTACAATGCCTGCCGCGACCTTGCCCGGCGCCTCACTGATTGGTCAAAGAATCTTCCCGAAGATCACCGACGCTTCGTAGTCTGCTCGGGCGGTGGTCCTGGAATCATGGAGGCCGCAAATCGTGGAGCCTCCGACGCCGGTGGCATCAATGTTGGACTTGGAATCTCTCTGCCCCACGAGCAAGCCAACAATCACTACATCACCCGTGAATTGTCACTCGAGTTCCACTACTTCTTTATGCGCAAGTTCTGGTTTGCGTACATGGCCAAAGCCGTAGTGTTTTTTCCTGGGGGCTTTGGAACCCTGGACGAATTATTTGAAATCTTGACCCTTTTGCAGACGGGCAAGATCCGAAAGCACCTGCCGATCGTGCTCTATGACGAGTCTTTCTGGCGGGAGGCTATCAACTTTGAGACGTTGATCAAGCATGGCACGATCAGTGAAGATGACCTGGACTTGTTCTTACTGACCGATTCGGTTGACGACGCCTATGAATACCTCACAGCGCAACTCACCGAGTACGGTGTCGCGGAGCACGGCGCAACGCTTTAGACATTTCATCCCTTACGTTTGTTTCGGGGACATTCTGGGAAACACTCGTCGATTGCTGCTCTCTTACGCTGCGCGGTTCTGGGTTAACCACTTTTCTACTACCGCCACCGTCTCGTCGACGACTTCGAGGTGTTTACCCTGCTGAGCCGCCACTAAAGAGACCAGTTTATCAACGCGTTCTATGTTCTTCGCGCCACCTGCCAGCGCCCTCGCAGCAGACGAGGGGTTGGCGAGTGAACTGGCGGCCTTGGCATACTTTTCGAAAGGCACAAAATCCGAAATGTCTCCGCCAAGATCAATACAGACCCCTACCACCCAGTCATAGACGGCCTGACTCGCGTCGAGATCACCGTGAACAGCTTCCTTAATCGGTCTCATCTCTTCCGCCTGGACGCATCGATAGTTTCCAGCCATCAGCATGGCCCACTTTGCAAGCGGGACAAAAACCGAGTCGTATACGCGAAGCTTTACCGGCAACTCCAGTGCGCCGTGCTCCGGGCTTTGAAAACGTGCGGCTTCAATGCCGGTATCGAGGTCCCGCAGCATTGCGGTGTGGGTTCCATCGGCAAACGCTGCCGCTTTGAAATTAGTCGGCAACCGAACCTGCAGCACATTGGGTTTCTCCTCGGGTGGGCGAAACGCCTGTGGATCAGGACTGCACAACGTCATCAGGTCAGGATCAAAAGGATCCCAAAGCTCAGGCTCCAGAAAACAGGACCGGAGAGCCCCGGTCTCAAGGCCCGGAATCCGTGCGAGATAAGGCAACAACGGCATGTTAGTGATGGCCATTGTGGGGACACCCGAAGCCGCGACCCGACCGATGAGTTCACGCACGCCCGGCGCGCTGTACTGGGGCTCCTGCATCGCAAGCACGACGAGATCGAACTCTGCGGGATCAACCTTCTCAGGAGCAACAGCTTGAAGTGAACCTGAAAGACTGCCGGAATCCACTTCGATCAGCCCCTCACGCCCTCTGACCGGAATCCTGACTACTGAACCTTCTGCATTGAAAATGGCCGCTGTAGCCTCTCGACAAACGAGGGTTGCATCGTGGCCCGCGAGCATCAGCTTGGTCGACAGCAGAGAGCCGTATGAAGCACCCAGAATCAAAGTCCGGTATCGAGTCGTAGACGGCCCGCTTCTGTCCGGACCGGAAGTGTCTGCCTGGGTTAGTGTCATAGTCTCTCTCAAGTGGTCAATCATGGGTAAATACAATGGCCGCGGATTTTAACCTATGCCGGATCAGCCTCAAGTCCCTTGCTCTTCAGTTCTTTGCGATCCCTGGCACCCGGTGGCCGCATCCAGGAGGCGCGTGCTATCCTGCCTGCCTCAGTTCAATTCAGGCCCCAGGAATGATCTCCGAAATTCCGTGCGTTGACATTCGATCGGGGGCATCTTCAGTTTCAGATCCCGATATCGCGGACGCCCTAGACCAGGCCCTGACCACCCATGGCTTTTGTTATATCCGGGGCCATGACGTTGACGCCGACCGGATCGGTTGCCTCCTTGAGTCCAACCACGCCTTTCACGCATTACCCAAAGAGAAAAAACTGGAGCTTGCCGTTAATCGCTTCCATCGCGGCTATATTGGAAAAAACGAAAGCCAAACCGTCACTTCGTCGGTGACGCCCGCCACTCAACCCAACCAGTCTGAGTCCTTTATGGTGATGCAGCCGATTGGCCCAGACCACCCACGCTGGGGGAGCGCGATCTTCGGACCTAACCAGTGGCCTGATGCCCTGATCCCGGAGTTCCGCATGACTTGCCTTGACTACCTCAACGCCATGCAATCGCTTGCGTATGGACTGACACAGCGACTGGGGGTGGCGTTGGGACTCGGTCCTGACGCTTTGACTAAGTGGTTTACCGAGCCGACTCTCTTTCTTCGCCTGCTCCGTTATCCCGCCCTCAGCCCCTCTGGGCATCGGGATCAATTCGGCTCCGCACCGCACACCGATCATGGTTTTCTTACGCTAGTGGCACAAGATGCGAATGAGGGTCTCGAGGTTCAGACATCAGAGGGAAGTTGGATCAGCATACCCCCGCTTGAAAATGCGTTTGTCCTCAATGTCGCCGATATGCTCTCGGTCATTTCTGGCGGGCGCTGGCCCTCAACACCGCACCGGGTCGTACTCAACGAACGGGAGCGATACTCGGTGGCTTTTTTCTTCGATCCGAATTTCGACGCGGCCATATACCCGATGCTGTCAGCGGGCCTGCCCAGTCGAGAAGTGTTGCAGGTGCATTACGGGGAATACCTGATGGAACGTTTCGATAAGAACTACCACTACCGCGATGCCTGAGGCGCTCGGCATCATCAGGCTTTGGAAAATTAAACATGAGCGACATGACACAACTCATCAGCGCGATCCCCAAGGCGGAATTGCATGTCCATATAGAAGGCACAATTGCAGCTGACCTACTACTCACCATTGCCGGCCGTAATGGGATAGCGCTGCCCTACAAGTCTGCGGCTGACATCCTCGCGGGACAGGACAAAGGTAAGTCGGATCCGAAACAAAACCTCGATAGTTTTATCGAAGTTTTGGATGTTTGCCGAAGCGTGCTGCGTAGCGGGAGGGATTACGAGGACATCACCTATGGATATCTGAAGCGCTGTCAGATTGAAAAGATCGTCTACGCTGAGGTGATGTTTGACCCACAGCAAGGCCTACGGCAGGGCGTTGGCCTCGAAACCCAGCTTGAGGCTCTGCAATCAGGAAGCCTCGCGGGCGCTAGAGACTTTGGTGTTGAGGTGCAGTGGATTATGAACTTTCAGCGTGACAGGCCCGTTGAAGAGGCTCTGAACATTCTTGATGCGATCAAGCCCTATAAGAACCAAATTGCTGGAATTGGTCTCGACAATCCGGAGCTTCCCGACTTCCCGAACGCCTTTGCCCCGGTCTTTGCTGTCGCAAAAAAAGAAGGCTATAAACTTACGTCGCACTGTGACGTGCATATCCCTAATTCCATCGAGCACATTCGCGGCTGCATCGAGACCCTGGGCGTAGAGCGCATAGCCCATGGACTCAACGCTATTGAGGACGACAGCGTAGTCCAGCAGCTGGTCGACAAGAACATCGCGCTGACTGGCTGCCCTACACGTTACGCATTCCAGTCACAGACCTCGCCTGATGATCTGGCAATGATGACCGGCCTGCTGGAACGGGGCGTTGTGATTTCACTCAACAGCGATGATCCGGCGCAGTTCGGCTCGGGTTGGCTGACGCAGACGCTAATCGAAGCGCAGCGTACAGCGGACTTGTCGTGGAAAACCATGGCGAAGTTTATACGTAATGGGTTCATCTCCGCATGGCTACCCAGCGATCGAAAGACGGCCTATCTACAGAAATTCGGCGCCTGTTGTGCTGCCCTCCAACGGACGCAATAGATCGGCGAGAGCAAGCAGTCTTATTTATGCTCATCGGGAACATTGGGAGATGTCGATTTCCTTATCCCCTCTGCCCCACCGCGGTGGAGTGAGAAACCCCAGGGTGTGAATTTCAACGGCAAGTGACAGTATTGCTCGACCACAACAACGTTGTAGAGAAAGCAGGAAACCTGCCCGAGAATAATCGAACTGGCGGAGAGAGAGGGATTCGAACCCTCGATACGCTATTAACGTATACACACTTTCCAGGCGTGCGCCTTCAGCCACTCGGCCACCTCTCCGCGGAGGCGCCAAAGGGTATCTAAGATACGCCCCTAACGCAAACCGACAGGGGTCAGAGCAGGGATTTCAGTCCGGTAACCAGACGGTCGAGCCCGGCAATCGCGCTGTCGCTCTGGAGGGCGCCAAAAGAAGCTCTAAACGCACATCGGTCGATTATGCCAAAGGCGCTGCCCGGAATAACTGCGACACCAAAGCGTTCGATCAAGACCCGAGCCAGATCGAGGCCGTCACCATCGTAGCCAGGCACCTCTACAAAAAGATAAAAAGCCCCCGAGTTCGGCAACAGGCTTACCTTATCACCCAATGTGCTCAATGCCTCGATACCCTGGCGGCGGACAATTGCCATATCGGCAAGATATGGCCGACAGTAATCCGCACCGGCCTCAAGCGCACCCAATGCAGCGTACTGAGAAATCGCCGTGGCGCAGATCACATTCGTATCCTGGACCTTTCGCAACGCCCCAAACAGATTTTTGGGAATCGCCGCATATCCAATCCGCCAACTGGCGAAACCATACGCCTTGCTTAACGAGTACAAGCAGATCGTGTACGACTCGCTACCTTCAATCGCACCGGGAGAAAAATGCTCGGCGCTGTCGTAAAGGAAATACTCGTAGGCTTCGTCACTAATATGATAGACCCCGTGATCCCGGCACAGAGTGTTCACGGCCCTCAGTGAAGCTTCCGGATACACGATCCCGGTAGGGTTGTTGGGTGATACCGTAACTACGGCCCGAGTCTTTTTAGAGATTGCGCTTTCGATTGCTTCTATCTGCAGATGCCCATTGGCATCCGTTGGCACCGTCACCGGGACGCAATCCGCAATTCGAACCGCCATTTCCTGATTGAAGTAAAACGGTTTGGGCAGAATCACCTCGTCGCCGGGATCCGTGATCGCCAGCAACAGGTTCAAAAACCCCATATTGCTTCCAGCAGTCACGACAACCTCCCTACCCTCAAGCGAGATCCTGTTTTCCGAAACAAGTTTCTCCGAGAGCGCAGACCGCAGCGGCTCCAGTCCCTCCACCGGACCATACTGATGCGCCGTTGGGTCATCCCAAAACATGCGTATACCACCCTCGATATCGGCAGGCGGGGGGTAATGAACAATTCCCTGCCCAAGGGAGATGGTCCCCGGGTTTGCCAGAATGAGGTCTCCGATTACCGGAATGATCGGCTGCTGAACGGATGCCATCCGTCGACTTGGTGAAATCATCTTATTCCTACTGGAAAAAAGGGGGGCTTTTGAACTCGCTAATCACTCCATGCTCTCCGCGAACAGAGCCGCGCTAGGATCTTAGATATTTCACTTTCCGACCCGAAAAAATCACATCATCCCTATTCGATCTCTGCTATCCGCGGTATTATATGGCCTCGCTGGCTGAACCCAATTCAGATCCTGTGCACGCGCGGACACCGCTAACGCGATCTGCCCGACCATGATTCCCGGCACCGGGACCGCCGCCTGTAAGGTTCGTGCTGACAAAAAGAACTTCCCGTATCACGATGACAACAGATACGCAAAATCCCCAACCCGGCGAAAATACCGCCCCAGCAGAAACTCCCGAACACGGTACGCTCCAAGCCGCTCCATTGGTGCCGGGGTCTGCCCTCGGCCCAAATATCATTTCAAAACTGCTGGGGACATCGGACAGCGGATACACCTACCTTGCCAACGATGGGGCTACCGTTGTTCAGGAGTACTTCCCGATTCAGTTTGCCGTCCGTGATACGGATGGCGTCTCCTTGCTGCTTTGTGATGCACAGTTCAATTCGGACTTTGAGCAGGGGCTGACGGAATTTCTGCTTCTGGCGCGAGTACTCAGCCAACTCGACCACCCGGGGCGGATTGCACACTACGAGGAGAGCGACGGAGCTGCTTGGTATTCCATCGATCTTCCGGTCCGGGCTTCGTTGGCTGACCTGCTGGATATGGGACAGCGCCTTCCGGAGGAAACCCTTAAGACCATACTGTATTCTGCGATCACTTATCTCGATGCTGCACATGATACTGACGGATTGCATCTGGAACTGACACCAGCACGCATTCTGCTTGCTGATGAAAATCAATCAGTGATTTGTGGGTTTAGTACGGATAAGTCTCACTACCCGCCACCGGATGCACAATCCGTGCACGACTTTCGCGCGCCGGAACTTGCGAGTTTCCGCGGTCAATTGGGTCGATGGACAGACTACTATGCGCTGGGTGCAATCCTCTATCAGGGTGTCTGTCGCGTCGCGCCCATGAATGCGCTTGTGCGGCTTGAGGCTATCGACAAGGGTCTGAGCGATCCCCTCCCCACAGCTGTGGATATGGGCCAGGGATTTTTCTCACATTCGATTCTGTCGCTAATCGACCAACTGCTGCGGCTCGATCCAACTTTAAGGCCCCAAAATGCAGCGGAACTGATCGCCGCCCTTGATCCTGGGACGCTGCCCGACTCAGACGAGAGCGAGCCTCCAAAATTAAGCGTTGAGATAGAGCAGACCGGTGCCCGGGCAAGCGGCAAAGCCAGCGACGCGAAAGATGTATCCGGCGATAATCCCCGGGACTCAATGGTGAACCGTATACGAGGTGCATCCACTATCGTGCTGAGCGCGCTCGATAAAACAACCAACGCAATCAAAACGCCAAAACCCGTAGCACCCAATCTAAAGAACTATAAACTAGCCGGTCGCGGCATTAACACGGCGAATACGCACCACAATCGGCGAGAACCCCTATTTTCCGGCGGACTGCACGATTCCGAGAAACACGGTGTGAATCCCGATCAGATCTCGGATGACCGGACTCCATTAAGAATTGCGGATGATCTGGAAGATGCAGGCCAAGCATTGGTCGATCCTGAATTCGACGATTTTTCGCTGCCACCCCAGCACCGCAGGTCGGTGGAAGCGCTTGCCAAGAGAGCGGCCGGCTTTGACGGGAAAAAACTACTTCAGAAACTTCCCGCCCCACTGCGCGCTTATTCTGTCCGATTCGGTGTCGGCGTTTTTCTGGTTCTGATTACGGTCTACTTGCTTTACCTTCTCGTCACGCCCCCGGGGGCGAATGTGAACGGCCCTTCAAACACAACGATTGAGATTATTGGTGCAACCGACCTTACGCCTTCGAGTCTCTCAAACATTGAAATTGCGCAGACCCCGCTTACTGACGTTGCCGGGAGCTCGAACGTTACCGACTTTTCCCGCAAGGATGATCTCGCTCGCGCCAATGCCTATCGCGATGCAGAAAAAGTGTCGCAATTGAGTAGACCCCACCTCGCCCGGGCGCAATCCTATCTTGAGGAAGGGCGTTTGATCAGCCCGCCAGATGCGAACGCCTACAGCGCGTTTCGGACCGTCCTCAAGATGAATCCGGACAGCACCGCAGCCCAACAGGGTCTTTTGTGGGTAAACGATGGAATTATTGCCAAGATTGACCAACTTACTCAACGCAACGATTTTTCCGGTGCCCGGGGACTCCTTGATGACGCCATCAGGACCATCGGCGAACAGACCGATCTGATAGCCACTCGTTCCAGAATCGAAAAGTTCGAGAACTCCTGGAAACAGGAGGAAGTGGTAGCAAAACTCGAGGCGACCAAAGTCCAGCGGGCGCGTGAGCAAAAACAGAAGATCGAAAACTTCTTGGCCGAGGCGTCAGCCGCTTTTGACGCCGGCCATCTCCGCACGCCACCAGGAGACAACGCTCTGGCACTTTATCGCACTGTCCTCGCGCAGGATCCTGCAAACGCCAGGGCCCGCAATGGGATCGAACGCATCACACAGGTTTATCTTGGTGACGCGCGCGATGCCTTAGCGCGGAACGAGCTTGGGCTGGCCGCCCGGGAGCTTGAAGCGGCGGCAGCTGTCGATCCGACAAACCCAAATGTGGTCATCCTGAGCACTCAGCTACAGCGACGGCAATATCTCGAGACGGAACAGCAACGTCTTCAAACAGAGGCTGACGACCGGATATCCAGGGCGCAGGCAATCGCAGATGAGCAGGCTTCCTTAAACCTCGTGAGTGGCATTAAGGCGTACTACAACGGGGACTACAGGCGCGCGTTCCAGTTTCTGACTCCGCTGGCCAAGGAGGACGAACCGCAGGCACAGGTTCGCGTTGCGCGCATGCTTCTTGAAGCCCGAGGCGCCAACCGAGACAAACCGAGGGCTATTGGCATGTTCAGCGCCGCTCTGGCCCCAGTGCAACTCGCTGCACATGAAGGAAGCGCCTGGGCGCAATCGGACCTAGCCGATTATTACGTGGACGGCTTTGTTATCGACAAGGATCTTGCCAGCGCAGCATTCTGGTATCGCAAGGCCGCAGAACAAGGCTATGCGCCGGCGCAGACCAACCTAGGATGGCTTTACTTCAACGGATATGAAGACGTGGCACCCAACCGCGCAGTAGCGGTCCATTGGTTCAACGAGGCTGCCGCCCAAGGTAACCGGGCGGCTGTTAGAAACCTGCAGGCACTTGGGGAAGAAATTCCGGGCCAAGGGGGCAGTTAGTCACCGCCTTTTATACGGTAGTCCCGCCTAAGAGTTTTTACTCTTTCTGACGTAGGTGCGCTTGGAGGGAATCACGCCCCGAACACCTCCCTGCGGGTTGTCAATGTCTCCTTTTCGGCGCGGCATCAAATGCATGTGTACGTGGAAGATAGACTGGCCGGCGTCCCGGCCAACATTGACCCCGAGATTAAAACCGCTGACGGTCGTATCCATTGATTCGATCCGGGCCTTCATTTTCACCGCCATGTGATGCATGTCGATAACTTCTTGGTCGTCAAGATCGAAATAGGAGGCGACGTGCCTTTTCGGGATGATCAGCGTGTGGTGTTCGCTCACAGGATAGCCATCGCGGCGCGCATAACAGTACTCCCCTTCCTCAATCAACTCATCATTGTCGAAATCACAAAACAGACAATTTTCCATTTTTCCTCACAGGTGATCCGCAGTGGGCTTTGAGGTCGAGCCCCGACAGCCCGGTTTGTTGCAGGCAGATGGCGGAGAGGGTGGGATTCGAACCCACGGTACCTTTCGGTACAACGGTTTTCGAGACCGTCACAATAAACCTAGCTCTGCCACCTCTCCGCAGGCCTCAAACGCTCCAACAGAAGCGTCGTCGGAGGTCAAGCACTCGAACTCAATAATGCGCTTGAAGAAAAATTATTTTATCATGCCTGACAACACGCTCTTCGTTGGTCATTTGAGGCAGTACTGAACCTAGTCACTGGAGGCCTTAGCGGGGGACCTTATGAAGCGAAAAACACAAACCGGCCGCCGGCGATTCATCAAGGTTTGCGCTAGCGCCGCAGCCACTGTCGCGTCTTATCCGGAAACCCTGGTCGCTTCGGTGAACCAAGGCCAATTTTTCAATCGGGTACGGTTAGTCCAAGAAAATGACACACCTCTGAAAGCAGGTGACCTCATCACCGACGAGAGCTATCTTTTTTTCTATCCTTATATCTCAACACCGTGCTTTCTCATCCGTCTAAAACAGTCGATTAATCAGACCACAAGCCTCAAGACCCAGCAGGGAGGCGAATATGACTGGCCCGGTGGCGTCGGCCTACAAAATCAGATTGTTTCGTTTTCCGCCATCTGTGCACACAAAATGAGTCATCCCTCAGTTCAGGTGAGTTTTATTAACTACCGGCCTGAAGAGGTGCAATACGCGGGACACGACAACCTATTTCACCGCCGGCAGAACGTTATCTACTGCTGTTCGGAAGGCAGTGTTTATGATCCTGCAGAAGGTGGTCGGGTACTGGGCGGGCCAGCGCCTAACCCGCTTGCGGCTATCCTGTTAGAACACGATCCGCAAACCGATTATCTTTTCGCTGTCGGTGTTGCCGGCCAGTCGATGTTCACTTCCTATTTCGAGACTTTTGGGCACCGTCTGGAGCTCGAGTTTAAAAGCGAAAGGGTCGATCAGGCCGTCGAAGGATCGAGTAAGGTGGTTACCCTAGACAGTTACTGCGCCAGACAGGTGCTCTGTTAGGGTGCGTTGTCAGCCGCCAAGGTCTTTCAATATCTGTGTCTGTCCCGCCTCGCGGGCGTAGTCCACGGCAGTTCGTCCTGTCTGGTCAGGCAAATCGATCCTTGCGCCTGCCCTGACCAGCATCCGACTGATCTCACGAAAGCCTTGGGCGACGGCACGATGTAGGGCGGTGACGCCGTCAAGATTTCGCAGATTCACCCGAATAGACGGCTGCCGAAGAAACAGCGCGACGGTCTCATGCCGCTCCTGTTCGACTGCGTGCATCAAGGGTGTCCAGCCGAAGATATCGCCTAGATTTGGATCTGCTCCTGCACGAAGTAAACGATCCACGATAGAAACGTGGCCCTTTGCCGCGGCAAGCGCCGCGGCAGTCCATCCGTTAACAGCAGCAGTGTCTGTCCTGGCCTGCGCTGACAGAAGCAAGTTGACAATTTCGGGATCACCTCCCACTGCCGCATGCATCAGAGGCGTACCTCCGTTTTCGTTTTGCACATTGATCCTTGCGCCCGCCGTGACAAGAGCCGAGCACAGTGGGAAATCTCCAGCCTGGGCCGCAATCATGAGGGCCGTCTTCGCTTTCTTGTTGGTGAGATTTATGTCGACGAACCCGTTCTCCAGCAGGACACTGAGGCGCGCAACATCCCGCATCTGGATCGCCATCACCCAGGCTTGCGCCGACGTCGAATTCGTGGCGCCCGCCAATCCTTGCGAAATCACCAACACCAGGGCAACAACCAGTCTGTGGCACTGCATCCTCAACAAGATCTCCCTGCACCTATCGGATAAGGATCATGGACTATTCCTTGCGTCAAAAAAAGCGAGGGTCGCAACTTGCGACCCTCGCGCTATCCTTTCGCTCAGAACGTGATCTGAACGCCTACGCCGAACTAGGGCTCCTTGTCCCTGCCCACCTCTATCTCGTCATACCACCGGTCATGATGCTCCTTGGCCCAGTTTGCATCAACCTTGCCGGTGGTCATCCCGGAGAGCGTTCCCGGCACCAACATGGTGGCTAAAAAGATATGACCAAAGATTAGCGCAATGAATACGACCGCGATAATCGTATGGACCACGTGGGAAAATTCCATTACATGCCGATATTGACTGAAATCAGGGGACACGCTTACGACCCAGACCGCAATAGCAGGGAAATCGAGGACATATCCTGTCACCGAGATTCCGATGCCAAGAAATATAGTCAACCAGAAAAGGATCTTCTCGCCGGGATTAAACTTTCCGGCGCTAACATGGCCTTTCCCAAAGAAGCCTCCCCCTTTCAGAATCCATTTAATATCGCCGCGTTCATAAAGATTGCCCCGGATAAGGTTGAAGAACACCAGGACGATAGCGACCGGAAATAAAGGGCCGACAAAGTTGTGCGTTTCCTTGCAGAGACTCGCAACCACGCCAAAGGCCTCCTTTCCGATCAAAGGAATCAACGCCACCCGTCCAAACAAGAGAATCAATCCTGTGATACCCAACACGATGAAAAGGATCGCCATAAACCAGTGGATGAACCGGGCGGTGACGTTATGGCGCTGCACCTCGACTCCAGACTCGCCGTGTTGAAGTTTTGCCGGGCCCGCCACCATGTACAGGAGTCCAAGCAGTAGGATGACAAAGATGAGCCACTCCCGTGACTTCGGCACCAATTCATTGACGCGGATGGCCGTCCAACGACTCCCTTCCTCGTTGACGAGCACCGAACTGTCATGACCACTGACCTGGGTCACTGCCGGTGAATCCAGATGACCCCTCACTGCACGCCAGAGGTCCGCTCCCGGATTCGGGTTATTAATTGCAGCAACGGGCTCTCCGGACTCCGCCAGTGTGAAACTGGTCGGTGCCAGCACGGCAACAGCCAAGGCGGCAAGCCACAAGACGAGAACCCAGGATCGAGAGTTAGTCACGTTCAACTCCTTAACTGCACTAATGGAAATGATGGCGTTCGTTGGGCCTGCGTCAGTAACACGAGCATCATATCCGAGATCCCCACGTCACGAGAGGGTGAACCGAAGCGTCCTACCCCGAAACAAGATAAATGACGGTGGCGGCAAGACTCGCCACCACCGTCATCAACCATCCCTATCAAAGCCCGGTAGGAAACTGCCTAGCCTTTGACACCTTGCTTGTCGTAGGCAACTCCCCAGCCCCACTGAAGTGCGCCAGCGCCGCGATACATGACGCGCTCACGGAAAATATCCGCGACCTTGTCACCATCGCCAGCGAGAAGCGCCTTGGTGGAGCACATTTCCGCACAAAGGGGCAGTTTCCCTTCTGCCATACGGTTACGGCCGTATTTACGATATTCCTCGCTGGAATTCGCCTGTTCTGGGCCACCCGCACAGAAGGTGCATTTATCCATCTTGCCACGCGAGCCAAACGCGCCCGTTTCTGGAAACTGGGGCGCACCGAAGGGGCATGCGTAGAAGCAGTAACCACACCCGATACAGATGTCCTTGTCGTGCAGTACCACACCATCGTTAGTGGTGTAAAAGCAGTCAACAGGGCAAACGGTAGCGCACGGAGCTTCCGAGCAGTGCATGCAGGCCACTGAGATAGAACGCTCCCCGGGTTCACCATCATTAATGGTCACCACCCGCCGGCGGTTCACGCCCCAGGGGATTTCATGCTCGTTTTTACAAGCGGTGACGCAGGCGTTGCATTCGATGCAGCGCTCAGCATCGCAAAGGAACTTCATTCTTGCCATGATTTATATCCTCCTTTAAGCAACGCTTATGCTACACAGGGAACACTTGGTTTCCTGCATCTGGGTGACTGAGTCATAACCATAGGTCATCGCCGTATTGGCTGACTCACCGAGTACATAGGGATCGGCTCCTTGCGGGTACTTGCTGCGAAGGTCAACACCTTCGAGGTGGCCACCAAAATGGAACGGCATGAAGACCACACCGGGTGCCACACGCCGGGTCACCATCGCCTGAACCTTCACCTTGGCCCCCTCAGCACCTTCGACCCAGACCATCTGGCCATCGCGAATGCCGTTGTTGTTGGCGTCTACCGGATGAATCTCGGCAAACATATCCTGCTGCAGTTCCGCCAGCCAGGGGTTCGCCCGACTCTCGTCACCACCACCCTCGTACTCTACGAGACGTCCACTGGTAAGAATCAACGGATAGTCCTTTGAGTAGTCCGTTTTCTGGATGGAGGCGTACCGTGTCGGCAGTCGATAGTGGCTCTTGCGGTCCTCGTAAGTCGGATACTTCTCGACCAGGTCGCGCCGATTGGTGTAGAGCGGTTCCCGGTGCACCGGTACCGGATCCGGGAAGGTCCAAACCACCGACCGCGCTTTGGCGTTGCCGAAGGGCGCACAACCATGGGCAATGGCAACCCGCTGGATACCACCGGAAAGGTCGGTCTTCCAGTTCTTGCCGTCTGCGGCTGCTTTCTCGTCTTCTGAAAGATCATCCCACCAGCCGAGTTGTTTCAGCAGTTTATGATCAAATTGCGGGTAGCCGTCCTTGATCTCGGAGCCAACCGGGTAGGAACCGTTGGCCAGCAAACTTTCGCCATTGCGCTCCACGCCGAAACGGGCGCGGAAGCAAAGGCCGCCATCGGCGACAGGCTTGCTCGGATCGTAGAGATTTGGCGTACCCGGATGCCCCATCTCAGGGGTGCCCCAGCAGGGCCACGGCAGACCGTAATACTCGCCATCGCAAGGACCGCCCTCGGCCTTGAGCGTAGTGATATGGAAGGTGCCCCAGTTGGCCTGCTGCTTCTTCATCCGCTCCGGGCTCTGGCCGGTGTAACCGATCGTCCACATGCCCTTGTTGAACTCGCGAGTGATATCTTCGATTAACGGCTCATCGTTTTCGACCTTGATGTTCTTGGTCAGTTCGTTACCAAAGCCAAGTTTGCTCGCCAGTTTATGCATGATCGTATGATCGGGCAGAGACTCAAACATCGGCTCAATTACTTTGTCACGCCACTGCAGCGAGCGGTTGGATGCAGTCACTGACCCGTAAGTCTCAAACTGTGTTGCCGCCGGCAACAGATACACGCCGTCGGTCCGGTCATGCATCACCGCACTCACAGTGGGATAAGGATCGATTACCACGAGCAGGTCGAGCTTTTCAAAGGCCTTCTTCTGCTCAAGCCCGCGCGACTGACTGTTCGGCGCATGGCCCCACATCACCATCGCACGGATGTTGTCTTTCTGCGCGATATTGGCCTTGTCTTCCAGAACACCGTCGATCCAACGGGACACGGGGATACCCTTGGTATTCATTGCCGCCACTGGCTTCCCTTTGGACTGCTCATAACTATCAGGGTCGAAACGGCTCTTCACCCACTCGTAGTCAAGATCCCAAACGCGCGACCAATGCTTCCAGGCACCTCCCGACAATCCATAGTAACCTGGCAGTGAGTGTGACAGGATGCAGAAATCAGTTGCACCCTGCACGTTGTCGTGACCGCGGAAGATGTTGGTACCGCCGCCGGATTTGCCCATGTTGCCAAGCGCTAACTGAAAGTTGCAGTAGGCCCGAGTATTGTTGTTACCGATAGTGTGCTGAGTACCACCCATACACCAGATAAAGGTGCTGGGCCGGTTGTCAGCCATCATCTTGGCCGCCTGATAGACCAGTTCCTCACGCACACCCGTCACGTCGTACACGACGTCGGGCGTCCATTTGGCAACCTCTTTCTTGATGTCATCCATTCCCCAGACACGCTGGTGGATAAATTCCTTGTCCTCCCAACCATTTTGGAAGATATGCCACATCATGCCCCAGGTAATCGCCACGTCTGTCCCGGGGCGAATCTTGAGGTAGAGGTCAGCATGCGCAGCGGTACGGGTAAAGCGCGGATCGATCACAATGAGCGGCGCGTTATTGCGCTCTTTAGCGCGCATCAGGTGGATGAGGGAAACCGGATGAGCCTCCGCAGGATTGCCGCCAATAATCAGCATCGCCTTGCTGTTGTGTATGTCGTTGTACGAGTTGGTCATCGCACCGTAGCCCCAGGTATTGGCCACGCCGGCTACCGTAGTGGAGTGACAAATTCGCGCCTGGTGGTCACCGTTGTTCGAACCCCACAGGGCGTAGAACTTACGGAACAGGTACGACTGCTCGTTATTGAATTTGGCAGACCCCAGCCAGTAAACAGAATCGGGGCTGGACTGCTCTCGGATCTGAAGCATCTGGTCGCCGATCTCGTTGATCGCATCGTCCCAGCTCATTCGTACCCATTTGCCGCCAACCAGTTTGGTGGGATATTTCAGGCGACGCTCACCATGCCCATGTTCCCGCACCGATGCACCTTTAGCGCAGTGGGCGCCCAGGTTAAAGGGGTGGTCAAAAGCAGGTTCCTGACCCACCCAGACCCCGTTGTTGACCTCGGCATTGATGCCGCAACCCACAGAGCAGTGTGTGCACACCGTTCGTACCGTCTGAGTTCCCTCTCCACCGGAGGGGATCGAGGCAGCGTGAGCCTTTCGCATCATGGTGGGTGCCAGAGCTGTTGCAGCCGCAGCACCTCCAAGGGTGATTCCTGAGCGTTTCAGAAAGGTACGACGATCAATCGCGCTGCCGGAAGCCTCAATTTTAGGCTGTGCTGCCGGCTCTGTCGCAGTTCTGATCAGTTTCATCTTTATTCCTCCAGTATCCCGAGCCTTGCTCGAAAAAAGGGTTTAAGGACGCAAACTTCCAGCCTAGAGCCGGGTAGTTTTGTAGTAATCCCTGATATGACCTGACTCCTGGTAACCCGAACCCGCTGAGGCATCGCCTGCGACAGGATCGCTTGCTGCTACTGCTCTTTGTCCAGAAGCCAATGCAGCAGCTCCGCCTGCCACCGCTGCCCCTTTGAGGAATGCGCGTCTTCCTGAGACGTTTTTTTCCTTTGGTGTTTTTCTGTTACTCATACTTTTTACCTCGCTGTGGAAGAGTTGATTAGGTTCCGACAACGTCTTTAAGGCTATACCTCCATCGCAAAGTACTGCTTTTCGATTGCGATAAAGGCACGGCCAAATTCACCAACCGACCGATAGACCCCGCTCTCGCGGGCCTTGATTAGGTCGTCGAAGAATTCTGTCATCCACGGTCCCATATGCTGGGAAAAAAACGCTTTTTGCGTCTCGTGGGAAAATTCATTAGGAGATCCCGCCATGATGCCCATGACCTCGCAAAGGGCGCCAACGTGATCCTCGGGTTCGTGCGTACTGTCAGTGGTTTCGAAACCAAGATCCTGAAGATCGGTTCGAAGGTCTGCCAGGGGTTTCTCCTGCAGGAATCCTGTCAGATAGACAGATCCGTAGGGCAGAAGTTCGCCGCGCCCCAAACCGACAAATAGTGCATGATATTCGTGACCCAGATCGTCAAGGTTGGCGGCAACAATCTCGCTTTTAAGTTTGCTCCAAGGCAAGGCGTCCCCTGATGAGTCAGAGGTCTCTATAGACGCCAGTAAATTCACAACGGCTTCAGAGCATGGCGAATTCAAAAGCGCGCCTAGGAGAAGATAGGTGCCGGAGCGGGCGTGTTGCTCCTCGGATACGGTTGACGCTGCGGGCTGTGAATTCATCTCGGTAGGTATTGAGAAGAAATCACAAACACGGGTTATTGAGAATGATTATCATTTAGATTATCAATGGATAGATAGATGGAATTTATTGTGCTCCTACCTTTCTAGATAATCAACTCTAATCGTGTCGATAACTTAAATTATTATTCGTGTAAATAACTTACTTTTTATATTATTAAAAAGACAAAACTATAAAATCTCAATAACTTAACTTTTTTCCTTAAACATGTCCTTAACTCGGCAGTCCTCACAGAGTTTCAAGCGGCGCATTCCGTCGCCCTCAAACATTCGGTGGCCGGCCAGTTTTTCTTCCATTTTCTCGATCATGCTTTGTGTGGTGAAGGGTTTCCCACATCCGAGGCACTTAAAGGGCTCTTCCTCGTTTAGGATCCGCCGCTCCATTCGAATATTGCTATCGGTAAGCAACCGCGCCTTGAGATCAATTGCTCCTTCCGGACAGGCGTTCTCACACAATCCACACTGAACACAATTCCATTCGATAAATGAAAGACAGGGCCGGTCCTTGTTATCGAGAATCGCCCCGGTGGGACAAACAGAAACGCAGCCCATACAGAGGGTGCATTTCTCCCGATCGACACGGACTTCGCCAAACGGAACTCCCGTCGGCAATGCAATTTCTGACGGAGCGTCACACGTCTGAGCGACGAGATGATCAATCGCCGCCCGCAGAACGGTGCGCTTATCTTCGATGCCAGCATAAGTGGCTGACTTCCAGTCGGAGGTAATCTCCGCAGCCACTTCTCCATTCACCGACCATGGAGAACCGACTTCCTCACCCACGGGGATTACTTTGACAGTGTCGTCCGTCCAACCTAATCCTGACAGCACCGCGTTGACTTCACTCGCTTGCCGCTCGACTGATACACAGACGCTCGGGGGTGTCTGTGGAAATGTGAGCACGGTGATGGAGCGCGCGCCATAAGCTATTGTAGAGAGCCAGACTTCCGGCCCAGTACTTCCGACTTCCTCATCTCGCCAGGGAATCACATGATCTGGGATTTCGAGGATGTGCTCACTCAGTTGTGCGCCGCCCTCCTCTCCTCCAAAAAACGCCAGATCAGGCGCCCTACCAGTCTGCTTGCTGAACTCATTGATTGTTCTGCGCAGACGATTCAGCGTGTCAACACGATTGGGGTAGGCGTAACTTAGGGCGCCCGTTGGACAAGCAGATGAACATGAGCCCATCCCATGACAGAGGTGCGTATCGACCGAGATCTGCTCCCCCACTGTACTCAGT
>MDTB01111724.1_pt1 | contig 20112 bp, 15 predicted proteins | sample 811161 | NCBI WGS metagenome assembly MDTB01 (sample SAMN05326650, study PRJNA326480) | marine metagenome | isolation source: seawater | place: Mediterranean Sea | collected 2009 | reverse complement strand
CTTTTCTTAAAGACAAACTTTTCGTTGTGGGCGGCGGTACCGAGGTAACACCCAAAACCGTATTCGCTATACGTCAAGAAGCCAATAAGGATGGTGAGGCGGGGCGCGTTGATATCAGTGGTAATATGATGATGAGAGGTCAAACGGGCGCGTCAGGAACGTGGAATCCAGAAAATAGCACAGGATGGATTAGAAATGCTACCGGTATTGAATTCGCAGATGGTACATCATTTCAAGCAGGTAACAGTCTCAGTATTACAAGTTCCAGCGGTGTGGAAGTAATGCATATAGGAGCAACCGGTCAATTAGATCTTGGAGGAAATCTTCTATACACTGCGCCTGTTGACACAACTCGGGCAGTTGGTTTAGGTAAAAATATAACAGCTACAGGCGACGATTCCGTAGCAATCGGTGGTTCCAATACCGCTAGCCAGGGAGCTAAAGCCACAGGTTCCGGCTCTATTTGTTTAGGCTTATTATCTGAGGCCGCCGGTGCTTCATCCGTAGTACTCGGGCGTAATAACACTGTTTCGGCGGAAGGCACTTCTTCTTGGTGTGGTGGTTCGTTTTCTACCGTATCGGGAGTTAGCGCAACCGCACTTGGTACCTTCTGTAAATCTACTGGGCTCGGCTCCGTTGCTATCGGGCGTGGTACCGGTTCTACCGCTGAAAACGTATCAAGTGGTCAAGATGCCGTCGCTATTGGTTTCAAATGTAACGCTTCTGGCGTATCATCAGTTGCGATGGGCGGTTCTACCAGCGCCGCTGCTTCCTATTCTACCACACTCGGTACGGGTACTAGAACTACAAGCGGCGGGGATGGCGTGGGTCAGTTGGCTATTGGTGCGTACAACAAGCCCCAGAATGACAAAGTATTCATGGTGGGTGCTGGTACTGCGGCGGCTGGCGGGCAAAAGAATGTGTTCTCTATCGATACCGCGGGTAATGTCGATATGAGCGGAGGACTTAAAATAGTACCCACAACGGCGGGAACATCTGTATTTGAAATAGACCGTACAACTGGTAATACCTCGGTTGGAGGAACTATGGCGGTGGGAGGAAATGTTACATTGAGCGCAAATGTCACTTCTAGTGGTAAGGCAACTGTTTCAGAATTGGAATGTTCGGGCACTGTACCATTTTTGCCTACTCGTATAACGAGAAAAGTGCGCGATGGTTTACTTTCGCTAAATGTCGGCGGAACAATATATAACACCACTGACTTGAAGTTACAATCCTGGGACGGAATATCTTGGAATAATGTAGGCAATTCATCGAGCGATTGGAAAGTAAGTCCAGAAAAATCGGGACCCACACTATCAGCGGATAGTTTCATCGACGGTAGCCTAACAAGATGGGAAAGCCCATCAATTGTAAGCGCCGGGGGTAAAATATGGATGGCATTTTCTCAGGGAAATTATCAGGATGGGGCCATATCAGGAGGGGCTCTATATTTTACACGTTCCGGAGGGTCGAAATTAGGAGCAAATTATACCGATCAAACAACATTAACAGCTTTACCAACAACAGGACGAAAAATAATGGGCAAAACTAAATTACTACACATAGAAGAAACCGGAACATTCGTTATAGGCTTCCAATATTGTAATGGAGGCGGGCGCCAGACCGAAGCTATAGGCATAGCAATAACTAGAGATAATGGAACTACCTGGGAAGTAGCTGATATATATCCAGGCGGGACACGAATACACGAGCAAAATTTCACGTTGTCTTATGTATCTGGCAATACCCCGGGTTCATACAGACTTATATGTACATTACAAGCTCTAACTACATTAGGTTTCGCAACAAGAGGCCGGGTTTTAATATTTGCAACCGACCCTGGTTGGGATGGTATCGCTATGCCCGAATTTGGTGAAATTGCGGCTGATCTTTCTAGAGAAATTGACAGCGCTGCTGGAATATTTGAGAATATCGGCTACTTTATGACTGATAGTGCTACCCAGAATAATGCCATTATCATACCATTTTACGGTTCTGTGGATACCTCGGTAGGCTCACCTAACGCATTTAGGGTCGCTATATCCCGAGATAGCGGAAATACCTGGCTTACAACACAATTACCTAATAGCGGAGGCTATCATGAGCCAATAAACTATCCCGGCCTCGCCCAAAATGGCCAGATTCTATTAAATAGTCCCTGGACTGGCAGTGCGAATTCTGCTTGTGCTATGAAAAAGGTCGCGCTTGATAGATATAATCTTTACGTGGTACATTCCCGCGTAGGAGCCTCAGGCCCCCCTATCACTTGGCAATTCAATTTGAGCATTTGTCTCGATACAGACCTAGGAGGAGCTGGTAGCTTCAATTGGGTCACACGTAGAATGTCTACAAGCCCCGCGTGTAATCCTGTTATGTCAATAAACGGAAACATTCTAAACATATTACACAGCGACCTCGATGGTCGTTCAAAAATCGCATATAATGGAACTACAACCAATATCCCAGTAGTCGCGAATGCAGCCGTCGCTCTTCGTAGGAGACAAATAGAATTAATCAACGGTGATTGGAATGCTACCGGAGACCAGTTTATGGGCACTTCATTTGAAGAAGAAATTTATAGCGAAGTATTCCCCTCCGCGGAAATGGCTGCGAATGATACCTTGACACCTAGTACGACGTATAGCACCGGCCAAACAGCCATCAATATGTGCGAGATAGGTGGCGAACTATATGCCTCTTGGATAATGGGGGCGGGGAGATATGAAGAGTACTCGGGGAATATTGGTGGATTTAATCATCCCGCAAGCACTATAATTAAAACTGCTAGGTTGAATTAAAATTGTATATAAAATATTACACACCGAATTAAAATAAATCAAAATAAATAAAAACACGTCTGGGTGGCTAAATTGACCCAGGCGTGTTTTTATTTGAGAGAACCGGTGTTATTTATTTATTTGTTTGTGGTTCCCGGGGGGGGAAATACCCACCTTTTACCCACAATTCCACAAAGGTTCCACCTGTCAAGTATATATTGACATATTTTATATTTTTCTGGTTCAATCACTCCTTTTTTTTCAGCATTTTTAATACATTTAAGCCATTCTTCACGAGGTTCGGGACAGATATCCCCACGCAACATTTATTCGTTTATTAAAAATAACTTTTGTCTTTAATATCTTTGCCATGATTTAATCTTTTTTAGACTCAACATCAACTTCCACCTTTGGTATCTTTACCTTGTTATTGCCGTTTAAATCACTTGGCAATTTTAAGTCTTTGGCAAGACCGGTGAACTGGAAACTTGTATTAATATAATTGGTGAATGTTGGGAATATTAGTGTTAATAATATAACATCGCGTATATAGGTGAAATCGCGTATCTTAATTGTCTTAAACAGAGCACCCCACGCCCCTGCGGGTCCATTAATTTTAGCATCAATGTTGTTAGGGATTTCACCGGTTAGAGACTTCTCAACATAGTATTGAGCTATAGTCTGCCACGCCGTGAAAATATTGATGAACGAAAGTCCCAGGTTCAATCTTCCACGGAAGCTTGGTCCGCCGTAGCGTAGGTCGGGTACCTTAGACATAAAGTTCTTAACCTTTTCCATATCGAGGTAATATCCTTTATCTTTGCACTTGTAACCGTTATCGGCCGGATCCTGTGTCTTGGTGGTACAGAAGCGTCCCAAGTTAGACCAGACTTCATTTACAGTTATGATGATACCTACACCGAGGACCCACATCATAGCGAACATTGTTGTGGATACCGAGGCGCCGTAAAGTGGTCTACAAGAGCATACGGCTGGGTCTACGGTTTTAAACAAGTTGAATATGCAGTATAGAAGTGTTAGTACAATTAAAATAAATAATATTGACATCCATCTGCGTGAATCGGGGTCGTTATAAGATGATTTTATCCCCCTACCCGTGTCCTTCTCGAACTTGCGACCGCCCTGGTTTTTCCATTCGCTGTATAATTCCCAAAGAGCATATATCATACCGCCTACAACTGGGATCATAGAGATACCTAGAGGACCAAATTTATCGTATTGAACCTTCATACTAGCGCTGAATGTTGCGGCTACTTTTCTAGCAGTTTGCCCTGCCGCTGCCTTCATCAGTTCAGCATTAGCACGCATCGTACGCATATTGTTTGTATTCTTTCTAGATTGCTCGCCTCTTACTTTGGCTTGTAACTGGGTGATGGCCGCAGGGTCGGCGCTCCAGTTTGGTTTAGGACCTCCTGTGAGTTCTTTGGTCATATATGGTTGGCTCATCATCCCGAAACGGGACTTGGCGCGCGTTCTTTTACCGAATAGTTGGTTAGACGCTGAGTTCTTAACGGCATCGGTCTTTCCGGCGGATATCGCGATCTTGATGTTATTGGCAGCTTCAACAAGAGCCATAACATCTGCGGACATAGCAGCAATACCGGTTATGTTGGAGTTGGTACGGCAGTTGCCTGTTGCGCAAAGCTTTTCTTCGCTGTAGCGTGTTTGGTCCTGGAAGAAGCTAAAGTAATCGTAAACCCATCCTAAGAACACAACTATAAAAATTGCTACATTACCAAAGACCCACTTGGACAGACCATATTTAGAGGCGATAGATATGATGGATGGCCCTAGGAACACGGCCCACATAAGAAGGATTAGTTTGGTGCCCCAAACTCCGTTCTTACGGGCTTTTTCTTGATTTCCAGGTGGGAACAATATGAACGGTAGAATGATAGAGACTACCGCAAGTAAATAGAATACTACGTTAAGAGCCCCATTTGCAGTTTTTGGAGCGTAGGCGCTTGCTGCACGTAGCGAGGCCATGATGTTGTTTACCATTAGTACAGAAAAAATACCGGAGTGATCTAGGCTTAAATATTAGATGCCTTTATTATCAATATATAACGCATTGCGTTCAAGATGAACCGTCAACGCAATAAACAAGCTTTAAATACCAAGCTAAAAACACCATTTCATCAATACAGCAAGGCTGGTGATGCTTGGGTTGGTGGTCCACCATACTACGACGATAATGAAACTCATCTTCACATATGGAAAGCCGCTCGTATTATTAACCTCGGGGTTGAAGGTTCTGTCATTAAATACGAACAGAACCCGATGTGCGAATATATTGATAATAGGATACCCATAGACCCAAAATGGGAGTACTGTTCGATATGTCATTGTAAAAAACCTCCTGTGTTCAAGATGAAAAGTGTTGATGAACGTGATGCCTATAACGAAAAGGATTGGTGTAATCAATATAACTTGGAAACCTTACGCATCGAATCCGCACTTTCCGCGAGTTCCGAAGACAAGGTAACTGAACTCACTTCTCATCAAAAATATATGGCGCAACTCAGGGCAGATTTGGTCCTCAGTTATTGGGAAGCTATTCCTGAACTCTGGAAAAGGGGTAAATATGAGATGGCGCAATTCTACCTCAAGAAAATGCGAGAACTGGGAGACCCCGGGGCCCTGGGTCATATATTCCAAGCAGAGAACAAGCTTTGGGAGATACCCGAAAAAAAGAAACATATAGTAAACTGGGGCAAGCTCCTGAATAAACAACAAAAATTCATTTCCGCAATAATAGAACAAGCACCGCATATAAATAAGTCGCTTGTGGTCGAACCCAAACCCGCGGAGTTGATTGAGAACCAGGACAAACTAATGGAGGTGAGTTTGCCCCCGGAAACCCTAGGGCCTCTAACTAACTTGTCCCATCTTAACCCTGAAGATAAAGACCACGTTATGGAATTGCGCCAGAAAATTCGAGAAAGTATGATGGACGGTGTTGGAGATGAGGAAAATCTCCGCAAACCAACTAACACCTCGAGGAGTATAATGAAAGGCGCTTCACAAAATAGGCCGCCTCCAAGATTAAAACCTAGTATCTTTCTATCGAAAAATACGGTTGGTATTAAGGTTAAGCCGGTGTGCGAAACATACAATCCATATGAAATCGGTATGGTTATAGTAGAAAGAACCGAGGGTCACGAGACTACCGGACGTTCAAAACGCATCATTCACGAAGGTGGTAAATACAGGGCAGAAAGGACTATAAAGGTTAAAATCTTGGAAGATACCAGACAACTGCTGGAAGTGGTGTAGGGTGGTTCAAAAAAAATCCTTGTTACTAAATAAGAAAAAACCTAAATAAATGGTTCTAAATTGCACCCCTATCGATAATGGTATAACAACAAAAGTAATGGAAAAATATACCCAACAATATCAGCGACCACACAACAAAGACTTTTTTAGTCTCGGAAAAGAGAACATCCCCGATTCCGGAATTAAAAACAAAAAGAAGGCCAAAAAAATTAAAAAGGAACGTTTTACATCAACTATTACATATAGCGCAACCGCCCCCACTGCCCCCGCAAATATGACAGCCGGGCCAACTCTGGGAAACGCCACTGTTGTGCCACCTAAACCGGCGGTAGTATTAAGCCAAACTATGATATCGCAACAGGAACTTATTAATTTTGGTAAACTGTATACACGTAGCGATACGGTAGATGAAAATGACGAAAATGCTTATAATCCTAATGCTCCCGGCTCAACACCGAAAATAGACCCCAACATAGGGAAAGCCAAAAGTTACCGTGTACCTACTGATGAAGATATGATTTGTTGGCTACATAAATATTTTTCTTTACTTGGCCCGCCTTGGACTAACTATACTTTGAAAACTTTTACGGATGCCATAACTGCGGATGGTATGAGTGATTCTGGAAGAAAGAATAAAAGTCAGCAACCTATTATGATAGAAAATAGTGAATTGTGGAACACGATGAAAAACCGAGCTCGAGAATACGTAGAATTATGGCTAGAAAACGATGTCGATTTCGCCGCAGCCGGAGTACCAGAACCTTATTGTTTAGTTGAACCCACTTTAACTAACGAACAAGCCGCGGCTGCTTACGACGACCAAGTTAAGGCTAATCCTCTTGTAGCATTAGTTGGTACGGATGAAACAAGTCCAGCGCAGGCGGAATATGGGGCATCGTATAATGACGGTCCTCCATCTGGGTGTGAACCTCGATGGATGTATAGAAAGTGCGAGAAGAATGATAAGAAGGAGAAGAAATGTAGAAAGTTAAAGGGTCCGGAACGCAAACGTTGTATAGAAAACGCGCAGGGATGTAATGCGGACCCGAATTGGTGCGTAAAGAGAACTGGTATAGATGCTTTAATGGCTTTTATGAGATCTTTTACTAATGTAAAATTGTTATATCTTTTTTTAATTTTGGGCCCATTGATTTTGGGTTTTATATTCCCCCCTTTTATGGCGTTTTCTTCTCTTGGATTTATGGGTGCTATGGCTATAACGCCATTGGTGGGATATATTCATTTTTATCGTCTATTTGGACCCGGGTCTTCTATTTTTGAAGCATTACCTTATTTTATCAGGTGGTATTTTTGGTACCCGATGATATTACTTATATCTAAACCTGCAAAACTGTTTAAAATAGTTGGTAAAGGGTTTAATACATTTTTCAGTAAAACAATCCCGAACTGGTTCATAAAATTATTTACTAAACAAATACCTAAACTAGTAGACCGTATAGTTACACCTATAGTTACTTTTGCTACTATGCTTTTTGATGTTATAGGAGACTTTTTTGCTACTATAGGCTCTTCTATAATGGGTTTTATTAAAGTTGTTGCTATGTTTTTCGAAAACGTAGGCCGTGAAATTGGTATATTATTCAAGAATATCATTTTGACACCAATTAATGGTATTATGCAGGGGCTTTCTGGGTTTGAGAAATTCTTCAAAGATATAGGTAAGGCTTTTGGGCAAATATCTGGATTGAGTAAAGCTATTAACCGCGTTATTAAGAAAATGGGTCTTCGATAAAAAATCCCGGGTATTATTAAAATAATGGGTTCCTGGACCAAATTCCCGAAGGCTCATATCAAACAAATAATAGTCATTATTTTGACATGCTTCATATTATTATTCTATTGTAGCTGTAATAAAATAGAAACATTCGGCTCTTCTGCTAGTTGTCCAGACTGCGTTGGAAATAATACGGTTTCATTAAATACGCTTCTGACAAGCGCGGCTTGTTCACCCGGCGATGTGGCTTGCGAAGCAAACAGGGCGGCTGTAACACAAAATGTTAATACAGACCAAGAAACCAGTACAGATAGAGCGGATGCGGCGGCGATGGATAGTACGGGTGGGCCAGTACCACTAAAGGCTAGTCCGGGTGAACCGGTGTGGCATTTTAGCAATTACAGGCCTTTTTCTAGGTGTGATGATTGTCGGGGGCTTGCTTATGAAGTTATAGGGGCTTTTCCTGACCCCGCGGATGTGCCCGCCGCTGGTGCTTGGCCGAATAAGAATAAAAGGGTTAAGGCAGCAAGTCGGGGTTATATAACTTCCGTTGCCACAAGTGATAACGAGGGGAGGAAAAATGATTATACCCCGGATATTAATTGGGTATCTGACTTTTGTTTAAAAGACCCCGATTGCCTGGGAATGCAGGTAAATAAAAGCGATGGTACCGCAAGGATGGTTACTACAATAAAACCCCTAGTTCGCGAAGATCCTGAACAGGACTCCGGCCAAACTACCGAAGATGGAGCTGCCAATTTCCACGATATGTATATATTACATCCTTACCGCGCTATTAAATGGCAACTTGAAAATAAGAAAATTACAGCCCCATTTCGGGCACGTGTACGTAAACTTATGAATGTACCAAATGACGGAAATCACCCCCGTCACGATGATTGGGATGAACACGATAGTGAAAATGTATTAGGTCAATTAGAACGGGCCGAAGATATAGGGAACGAAAAAGACTTAGATCAGGATGGCGTTGTTACAGCTGAAGAAGCTTACCAATGGGAAATATTAAAGGAACAAGATACTAATAAAGATGACATAGCATCCGAAGCCGAAAAGCTAGCTTGGAACCACAAAAAAGCTGATACCAATAATGATGGTACCGCTGATGCCGGAGAACTCAGTCTTTGGGAACAAAAGAAAGAACTTCTTAAAATGCGCCGAGAAGAATTCGGCCAAATTTCTGACACCTGTAGAAACAATTTCACCGACGCCTGTATTAACGAACTTCCCGGTGTTGGAACTAATGCCGACGTAGTAACTAGCAACCAGGATAGGACTAAAAGAAGTAATAAAAAACTTAAAGCGGAAAACACCAAACAAGCTCGAGCTATTATTGAAATGTTGGGTAAGGAACTCACTAAACACAATTTAAACGCTTCAGCCCAAGCCGTAGTAAATAAACATGCGGAAATAAAGGCCTGGGAAGCGTGGGTAAATGGCGTGGGTTTAGCAGCTAAAAATCATTGGGTTTCTGCGGCAGCAACTGCCCAAGTAGGATATAATGGTGCACTGAATGCGCTGAACCAGAAAAATGCACAAAAAACTAATTTAACCAACTATTATAACGAGGCCGTTCAAAAAGTAAATGATTGGGAAGAGTACCGAGCCAGTTCTCAAACTCACGCTACTGACCATCATAATGCCGCTGTTTGGTGGAGAGATGTTAACGGTCCTCCCACCTGGGGTACGGCGTGGAGTCTTCATATGTATAATCATTATAACGACGTATTATTTAACCATGTCAATAATACCGCTGGAGAATACCAAACAGCATTAAATGGATTAAAAGCCGTTAATCAAACGTACGCTACTGGCGAGCACGTTTATGTTAACGGCACAAATGGGGGAAAAGGATGGGGTAAAACATCTAATGCTAATAATGCTTGTATAGGCGCTAGAAATCAAGCTAAATATAATGGTTTTAGGGATCTAATAAACGGTGGCCATTTACCCGGTAAAACTCTAAATGATATATTAAAATGTAAGGTAACAACTGGACATTTTATGAATAACAAATTTAATAGACGTAAATATCACCTTATCCGCCAAGATGGCGTTCTGCGCCGAGAACTCGGCCGAGCTTGGAGAACCAAACTTATGCACCAGGGTAAAAGGCCAACAACAAATAAACAATGCGGATATAATCAACGATCACAGAACGGCCAAGAGAGAAAGAACAAATGCGGGGATTGTTATCAAGATGATACCGCCGGATGTAAAAATACAGGACCAATAGGGCCCGCCGCTAACCAATATTGGAAAACAACATATTGGCAAAACGTTGTCGCTACTTGGCACGGTCGATACAAATCAGCTCTTAACCAGTTTAACCACCATATAGGTCAGCGAAATCACTGGAATGGTCATGTAACCCATGCGAACAATAAAAAGGGGCAATGGCAAACTAAAGTGGGCAACCGAGAACCCGGTATGAACGCGGCCGTTGCCGCTGCTAGTTTGGCACAGCAGACATTTAATTGGCATCATACTAATCTAGTTAATCACAACAACGCCAAAACGAATGCTACGAATGCTTACAATAATGGTGTAAATTACTTAGCGGCAATAAACGTACAAAAGGCCACATATAAAAGCGCTTATGATACGTTAAAGGGCAAAGTTGATAATATCAAACTCCAAATAAATACAGAATTGGATGCAGCAGATCTAACAGAAGCGGATGTAGCCGATATATATACACCAATGGCTCCGGCTTCAATAGCCAAGACTTGGACTGGCGATGGTTGTGTAGTTGGCGAGGGTTGGCACACCCAAAAATCAAATGCTAAAAACGCAGTTAAAGCATTGTGTAATGATAAGCACGGATCCGGTATATTAGCTATGCAAGGACATCAGTGTGATATCAAGCCAGGTTCCCAGCAGCAAAACAGTAATAATAAATATAAATATACGGCTTGTCCTTTTCCTGGATAGCTGGCCCAAAATAATATTTTATATTAATAAAAGAAGCCAGAATGAAAAAATCATCAATGATGTGCATAATCACCACACTAATAAGCGGAGTAGTGGCCGCGGCACTTATCTCCGCGATTTTGAGCTTAATAAGACTGATACGTGCCCAGAATAAGAGAGAAAGTTTCGCTTCTAAATCATTAAGCGGGTTACTTGAAGACGCTTCAAACGGAAAAAACCCATCTACAACCCAAGGCGAATTGTCAGCTGAAAGTGCTAGATTAGATCAAATACAAACAACTGATAGCGGGCACACTTTTTCTGCCGCTTCCATCGCAGCGTATGATGCAGCAACAGCTAACCAGGAAAAAGAAATGAGGGAGGCTGAAATCCTTTATTATGGTTTAGCCAAACACGCCCGCAGTGGAGAATTAATGCAGGTTAGAACTACCGATGGTATAGCTATGGGTGACTCAGCGGGAGGTTTCTGGGTGAATGCGGCCGATCCGAATAAAGGTGTATCTGCTGGTCTTCAATATGAAGATAAGTTTGGGGCAGATAGCGGATTTTCCCGAGAATATGCTCTATGGAAATGTAGCAAATTATCTAATTGTAAAGGAGCGGTCGTTGCCCGTGATGGTTCCCGATTTGGTTTATTTAAAAGTTTTTCCGCCCCAAGTATAGGCGAAACAGCAAAAGTTCAAAATGCACAAGCTGGATATGGGAATTGGAAGAGGGGTGATACCAATTCTGTAACCCAGGCACGCGATGTAACTGGAAGTCCGGAATATCCTCTAAATAGAGACTATCTTGCCCAAGATTATGATATATGGGTTAGAGATAGTCCAGAACGAGCGGCGCTACAAGCTGCTGAGGATAATTTAAGGGGAGCCTGGAGTGGTAAGCAGGGAAACAAAAAGTTGTCGGCGGAAAGCGAAGCGGAGATAAATTGTAGAGCGGCGAATTCGGCGGTAGATTGGAATGATTATGCTTGTGTTATATCTGAGTGTGTGGATCGAGGTAAAAAAATTACCCAGAGTGATGGTAAAAAGCGGTGGAAATCGGAATGGGATTGTTATGCTCGACCTAAATCTCAAAAATAAAAAATCCCTGCTATTTAATAAAATATAAATAGCCGATGAGCACCGAAAATGTATACATTATTACATCTGTTGTTTTAGGATTACATCTATTATGTCGTGTACTAATCCCCCAAGCCAATAAGGCCGCTGAACAAATAGAAACATTTACCGCCTCTTCTCAAAATTCCGTTTTTGAAGCCGATAACAGCAATATAGGGAATGGGTTACTACCACCACCAGCTATTCAAGAAAATACATATTTGATTAATTTGAAACGACGCCCCGATAGGCTAGCTATGTTTCGTCGGGATTATGCGAAGTGTGATATCCCCCACAATTTTAAAATAGTAGAAGGCGTTGATGGTGGAAAATTAAATATAGAACGCCAGGATTTAACCGAATTGGCCCGGGCCGAACTAAAACAGCTTGAGACCACCGGATATCGTTCTAAACACTATCAACTTACCCGCGGTGCTATAGGGTGTTATTTAAGTCATATCCGCGCGTGGAACCAAATTCTTAAAGATGGGAGCAATGTTGGTTTAATATTCGAAGATGATGCTCAAATACCAATTGGCGTACAATCCAGCATCAACGAAGCTATGAGAAACGCACCACCCGATTGGGATATTATGCTTATGGGTGTAGCTTGCCACACTTGTAACGGTGTACGTACCCGACCTGGGTTTCTCCGTGTTAAGAAGTTTTGGCTATTACATTGTTATTTAATAAAGGCAAGTGCCATACAAAAGATATTCAAAAGTGATGCTCTATTCCCAATAGGACAACAAATAGACAGCCTTCTAAGCGAAATGAGCGATATGCTTAAAATTTACGCGGTGACACCCGGTTTCGTAAACCAGCGCGCTTCCCGCACCGATATCCAGGCGCCTCTAAAAACCGAAGCGGGCGAAGACCCTCTAGCACGCATTCCAATTGGGAGCCAAGCGAGTAATTCTCAAAGTATTACTACTAAGATAACTAACAGCTTGTTACCATCAACATATACCAAGAATGGCGGAGCTGCGTCGATGCCAAATCCTGCTGATTTGAATTTGGAAGATGAAGAAGATGGTGATGAACTTGCCGCTAATCCCGATTCCCTGGTAAATTACGGAACAAATTACACTTAATTTAGTACCATTATATTGTGGTATCCAAGGAAATTATAAACCCGATAAAAATATGAACACACGTTTTTTATAATTATAAAAAGATGTGTGATTATATTAATAAGTAACTTCACCGATGTTATTATACCAATTCTTTAGCTTATTCAAGTTAGTATCACCTATTATATTCCCCACACCCCTTTCAATAACCAAGGGATGGCACCCGGTAGCATTCGAAATGGAACATCTCGTACAAAGAAAACCCGAGAGAGTAGAATTCGTCGATGCTAATTACGTATTGTGGATGGGTGATAATGAGGAATATCATATGAGACCTGATGTATGTCCACATCAGGGTTCCAAATTAAGCACTGGAACAATAGAAGATGGTTGTATAAGATGTACTTATCATGGTCTGCTTGTAGGTCCATCCGATAAAGCTCATAAACATGCCAAAGGTACCCAAGGAAAATGTAGAGTTCATCAAGGTATAATATGGTGGGCTTATAATCGGGATGAAGATCCGGATCTTATTCCGCATTGTGAAAAATTCGAAGAAACTAAAGCTAATGTTGCGGTATCGCGTTTTACTACTGATATAGATGCTTCATTTAGCGATTGTTTTAAAAATAGTATGGATTTTCATCACGCTGCATTTGTTCACAAAAATACATTCGGTAATTACGCGGGAGAACCCGATATTATAGCAGAAAGGTGGAATACCAAAGGAGAATTAGAGGGTAACTTTTTATATGGTTCCAACGATATTTACGCAAAATATACAGGCGGCGAAACTGAAAATAGCCACGTATATTGCGAACCTTCGACCACATATAATATTGTTTCCGGAAAAGAAGGTAAATTTATGATAATTCACGCTGCTATGAGAAGCGTATCAAAATACAAAACAAAATGGTATCTTACCGCAGCAAGTAATTTCGTACCCGATGGCGTCATTGGACAATTAATATTAGACCGCATGGTTAAAAAGGTAGCTATCCAAGAAGACGGAAAACAATTAGGTACTATGGCAACGGATGAAGAAAAATTAAAACACGCTTTTAAATTTGCTTTACCATTAGATACAATATACGCCGGTTGGAATAAAAAATACGAAAATGCCGAAGATCTCGAAATTATGTTAGAAAAGGAAACCGATACCGACCGTATGGGTATTATCGCTGAAAAATTAAGAGCTTATAATCACACTATGGACCTATTTCCATACATCAAAAATACAGAATGGCAAATGTTCAATTGCCCCCACCTTTTTAAGGGATCCACCATCGTGGAAATTTTTAGAAATAACATAGCTTGCGAAATTTCGCAACTCAGGAATGGTACAACATATCGCGTTACCGGACGTATGACACAACAATCTAATACAACTATAACTATGGACAATTTAAAAGCCAAATTACAGCAAACTCCGTTTAGTCCACAGACGCCTGCGTTTAATCCATTCACTAAACACGAATTTGACCTGTTATATGTAAGCGATAAATTCTTACTAAGAAAAGGTATAATATCAGGAAAATGGGAAATGATGGTAAGAATTGGTGCCCAGGATGAATGCCCAGTTAATCTCGGTTATAATAAGCCTCAGGGGGTGGAGGAGGAAGAGGGCGATCAATATGGAGAGATCCCTGATTTTTAGGTAGGTCGGGGGTGGTATTTATCCCTAAAAATGTACATAATTTTAGTGCCACACCTTCATTCATCCGGCGACCTGCAAATTCGCGAGATTTTTCTCGTAAATAATGAATTGGTTCCTGCTGATTTCTAATATCATCTAATAGAGCTCCCACATTCGACCACGTCGATACTATTCCATCGCTTAATTTTAAAGAAATACCCGGGATCTGGGAAATCGCGGATCTAAATATTACACGTGGTGTCAATCCAGAACCTCGTGTTTTTCCCATAGTATTACTTTCAACCACAACATCTTCGGCAGTTAATCCTGTAGGCACACCAATTTCAGGACCTCGGGAAATTCGTTTTAATATAGTTTTGAAAAAAAGCATCGATTCCTGATAATTTGTTGTTTTTATTACCGGAATATTATCCCGAAATATAGTATTAATAATAGAACTAATAACAGGGCCACCGCCACCCGTATGAGACCTACCATATCGCGGCGAATCTCTAATAAAATCGCCCTCTATTAAATATGCTATACGCACATCATTTTCGCGTGCCAATGCCATTAATCTTTCTTTTTGTTCCCTGTGCCTACCGTCTGTTATTGATGCACAAAGGTCTGGTACTAACTTTTTTTCTATAATAAAAGGTGCTACACCTTCTTTATGAATTTTATAGTCACCCACTTCTAACTGTTTAATAGACACCTGGGTGTTCTCATATTGCCCGCTTATATCCATTAAAATTTTATGCGCTTGTTTTTCTCGCGAATCAATGATAAAATGTGTAATAGACATATTATCATTGTTTCGTTTGATATCTTTAATATGTTTCCGTTTTCGAACTTGTGTTTTACATTCCCCGAAATGGATTATTCCAATCCGCGAGAACTTGATCTCCCAATTCACTTGCCAAATATCCAATAGCAAGAGCGTATATACTGTACCTAACCGCCTTCCACTTTTCCTCGGGCTCAAATCCCATAAAAGCCGCGAATTTAGTTACGGGGTCGTTTGGAACTTCCGCTTCTGGAATAAGTCCCAGTTTTTTAATGTCTTCCTCGCGTTTTTTGTTTTTGAGAAAATTAAAACTATCTAGAAATCCACTATCTTCGCTACCATCTTGATCAACATTATCATCATTTTTATTGTAAAGAAACATACTATCGTGTATATTACTATTTTTATTATATGTAGTAATCTTATTCATTTTGGGTTGCATAAACCCAATAACAGAAGCAGACGTGAAAAATACCCAGGTGTTATAACGCATTTTATTAAAATAAAATAGGGACGTCACTTTAAACCTTTTAGATATTATCTAATAGTTTAATTTGTTCGAGTTCTGTTAGTTTCTTAGCACCAGCATATTCATAAGCTAAGTTATTTTCAAGCATATATTTATTCATATCTTCCCCCTGATATATAACTCTAGCCAAAATTCTACCAAATTTTTCAGTACTAACTTCTTCAAGTTGAATAGTTTTATTCAATATTTTAGCGGACAAAACATCTCGGGCCTTAGTGGCCATCAACTTTAATCGGAGATCGTGTGATTTAATTTCCGGCGTATCTATACCCAAAAGTCTAACAGACCACCTATACATTGGAGATTCGTCATATGGTAACTTTGAAGCAATTGTTATGGTATCACCATCGTATACTTTAATAACAACGCCTTCTTTTATCGGCGGACACCATGGTTCACAATCTTTCCACGCGATAATTTGTTTTTCTAGTACCTCGGTCCTTTTTTCTTTTCCGCCGTGCATAGATTTATCATTATTTTCTCGTTGGCGAAATAGTCCAAAACAACTACCAATACACCAGAAACACGATAGCCAACCTAGCATTCTACTGGGAACTGGAGCGCGGTTCATTATTATATCTTTATTAAAAGATGAGATGTATTTTTAAACCGGAGACTTTATATTAAAAAAATAGTATTAATATATTGTATACAATTATAATTAAGCCCAAATGTCCAATTTTATTGAGGAACAACCTGTTAACAATAAAAAAATTCTAGTTGTTAACGGTTTTCGAGAAGCAGCCGGTCTAAACCATCAAATAGCGAACTTAAAAGTATTAATTAAATTTGCCCGAAAACTCGGTGCGAAATTATTAGTACCGCAATTTCTACTTTGGGGTTTTCACGATTGTAAGCGCGAGACTAGAGCTACACAATTTCGGGAATGTGTGGATTTTGATAAAATGGGACTTATGGATGAATTATTTTTTCACGAAAAGGATATTCCCCCTGGATATGTAATGCTTTTTCTTAATTGTATACACCGCCCTCCAGGGGGTCTATTTCGTAAAATACCAGAAGTAGCTGCGGCTATACATAATGGAGTTCCACCGCATATAGAAGATGTTAATATAGTTTGGAATATTAAATATCACGAAATAGCATCGAGGATAACAGATACTGGTTTTGATTGTATAGTTCACGTTAGAAGGACCGATAAGGTGATTAATCATATGTGGAATGAAAATACTAGCCCGGAAAATATACATAAAACAGTTGTGGGACTGCTTCCCGAAGGTGGTAGAGTTTATATAATGTCTGATGAAAAATATGAATTTTTCAATCCATTAAAATCGATGGATGAAAATTATGAATATAAAACATATTATGATTTTCCGGAATTAATAGATATCAAAAAAACCGATAATTATACATTATTTATTGTTGAACAATGTATGCAATTACAAATCCGGAAAAGAATATCCACAGAAATTATACCCAATTCTTTTTATCAAGACCATCTTCTTATTAAAAACCCATAATTTTGGCATATGGCCCTATTTCTTTTCGCTGAAAAGCCAACAATGTCTCCGCTAAAACTATCGGCTCAGTAGCCTGTACCCTCGCCTTTATCATTTCGGCGGTGTCATAGTCCGGATCAACGCTAACACGCGTCTGCCGTACTACGAGACCTTCGTCAACCTTTTCGGTTATATAATGTACACTACAACCGCTTTCCCGATCTCGGGCATCGATAACAGATTGGTGAACGGCCAGGTCTTGAAGACCTGCGTGTTTTGGGAGCAGGGAAGGGTGTATATTAAATACCCGTAAAGCCCATCTCGTACAAAAAGACGAGGATAATATCCGCATATAACCTATACACAGTATTATATCGGGTGGTCCATCGGGTAGATTTTCCAATATAGATGTTATTCGAGCATCATATTCATCGCGACTATTGCCATTTAGGGGCCCTATACAATCAACTTTTGCCTTATTACAAGCGGGGCTCATACGGGCCCGGGTGAGAATTTGAGCGGTTGATTTATTGCTTAGTACAGAAACTATTGATATATTATTGCCAAAAAGAGAGAGATAGTGTTTCGAATCGTTAAGTGAATCTAATATTGGTTGTAAGGAGGTTCCTCGGGTGGAACCTAGAATAGCGACACGCAATGGTTCTTTATTCATCCCTACGCATTGATATAATATTATCTTTTATATAATTAAATGCAATATAAACAATTAGAAACAAGATCCCTGGTGAAAAAAATATCCGGGGCAAAAAATAAAATAACTGCTGGCCAAATCCGGAGTGCGCTAAATTGGTGTCATAATAACTATTCATTTTCAACATATTCATATTGTAATATCAATAAGAAATCGCCAACTATGTCAAGAGATATTGTACGTAAAACACATACTGGGAATTGTATTGGTATGTGTTATGGGTTGAAAGATTTGTTAAGAAAAAAATACTCGGCGAAAAGTTATATAATACCGGCAACGGTACCTAAATCATTTCAAAAACCGGGCTATTTAAATATAAGCCACGTGGCATTGATGATACCGGGTTCGCGTCCGTGGTTATTTTATATAGCGGATCCGGCATTTTATTTTTTGAAGCCGGTTCGGGTTGATTTGCGAAAATGGACAGTTCCGGGAATTGGTGAGATGTCAAATATATATTCTGCAACGATACCGAATAATATAAAATTTTTCACCCGACCCCGCATTCTCGATAAAAATAAAAAATTCAATAAATACCAAACAATCAAAAAACACACCCCCGTCGTATATTGTAGCGATTATACAGGTTGGGAGTTTACCGAAAGTCAACAGGGTATAAATCACTATGGTTTTCCCAGAAACGGGACTTCGGCGGAAAATCTGGAATGGAGTTATTATGTAACTGAGATTTTGAATCCGGACAGAGCTATAACTTCGTTTTTCCAGAAAATTTGGAAAAATACGCCGTTTATAACGCGCACCCGAATGCACCGAGGTTCAGTTGTATGCCCTATATCTATTCATCAACGAAAAGATGGTAAAATAACAATAAAACGGTTTAACGTACCGCACTACCATGGATTAGCGCGGGATCTTACACCGGTACAGCTTAAATTTTATGAGAAATTGTTTAATTTGAAATATATTCGTGGAAAAAAGTGGGAAAATTATTTGATAAAAAATGAGAAATGTAAATTCTAAATATTACTTAAAATAATATGATTATAGCAATGTAACCACTAAATAAAAAATGACCAAAAAAACTACTAAAAAGCGCACATTCGTACAAACCGTAAGCATCAAAACTATTAAGTCAACTCTTCAAGATATGAGACGTGATGGTATAGTTAAGGTACCACCGTATTCGCATTTGTGTAAAAAGTGTCTGGTTAGGCTATGGCAACGCTTGGAGAAACAGGAGGGTGCTATTCTTTCAAAAATGGATAAGGAAAATGCTTAAGACCGTGTTCACAATTGTTTAGTTCTTTGTGAGGTAACTAAATAGGGGGGATTGGTAATTACATCTGTAGTTTGAGGTAGGCTAGACACAATGTTATCTCGTGTTGGGGCGGAAAAACTAATCCCGGGAGGCTTAGAGGGTATGAATGGGATTCCTGGTAAAATTAAGTTATAAATCCGCTGTAGTGTTTCGTGAGAAATCGTGTTTCTGCGCTCTAAAAGAGCGACGATTATATCGTCTATAGAAACTGGCGAATTTATATTATTAAATGGTCGACCTGGAGGTGGAGGGATAGGTATAGAAGTGGATGGATATTTTGGTATTGGTCTAATTGGAATGGGAGAAAAGCGGGAATCGCTATTCATTATATAATATACTGGGATTTTAATAGAGGTGGCAAATTAACTTATTACCTCCAGAGTTGATGGGAAATACTTGTGTATTGTATATAAGCACAATCCATTACATAAATGCCACGGATATGAGTTATCCCGGAATTTTAATATCCTATATGAATATGCTGTTGATATTAGTAATATCATAAAATACGGGCTCATTAACACGGGCCACGTATACGAGCTTGCGTAAATATATACCATATGATTTATAAAACTTGAACCGTATAAAAATTTGGAGATAAATGCTCCCAGCGTTATTCCGGCGTGTAGTTGCCAGGGTATTATTATACGTGTAAATGCTAAAAAACATATTGCGGTTTCGTCTAATGCTTGTGTGAGACGGTTGCCTCTTTGAAAAGGAATATCGCTTTTAATAGAGTGATGGATAAAAGTTGTCCATGTTAAAAAAT